>ERZ778017.1268-NODE-1268-length-25902-cov-5.480210_pt1 | contig 25902 bp, 26 predicted proteins | sample MGYA00375747_ERZ778017 | MGnify/ENA primary metagenome ERZ778017 (study PRJEB29350, sample SAMN05509838) | bioreactor metagenome | biome: bioreactor; material: wastewater | place: South Africa: University of Cape Town | collected 2014-03-17 ...
GGGCAGCGACAGGCCGAGGGAGTGGACGGACGCGAAGCTAAAGGCACAAAGGCTTCCGCGCGGCAAGACCGAGCGGCGCATCGCGATCGGGAAAGGGGTCTACCTGCGCTTGCGGGCCGGCGCGCGCGGGGTTTCACGCACGTTCGAGTACCGGGCGATGGTCGGCGGATCGCGCAAATACCTGACGCTCGGCGCCTATTCCGATCGGTTCGGCTTGGCGGATGCGAGCAGCAAGGCGGCCGAACTACAAGGCGGCGCCGGGCTCGCACGCATCGGCGAGGCCGATCATCCGGTCATCGAGGAACGATTCAAGCGGCAGGGCCGGAAATCCGATCCGACCGTCGCCGAACTGTTCGATGCCTTCGTCGAAGATCGCCGACTAGGCTCGCGACGCAAGGGCGGAAAGCCCGTGCGCGAACGGACCATCGAGATTCACAAGCAGAACTTCGATTCGGACGTCCGCGGCCGGATCGGCGATGCGAAGGTGGCGAAGCTTCAACGCGATGCGCTGCAAGCCTGCATCGACTCCGCGCGCCGACGGCGTGCGCCGGGCATGGCCGCTCAGGTGTACCGAACCTTGCGGGCGCTCGTGCGTTTCGCGATCGAGCGAGGTTTCCTATCCGGTGATCCGATGGCCGGGATTGCGAACCCGAAGCCTTACCGTCCGCCGCGCTCGCCGGAGGACGTCGTCGCCGCGAACGACAAGCAACTGCGAGCGTTGTTTCATGTGCTTTCGGCGTCCGACGTTTCGGAGCCGGTTCGCTTGGCGATCGAACTTCAATTGCTGACCGGCGCACGCCCGACGGAAGTCCGGCTCGCTCGCTGGTGCGAGATCAAGGGCGACCGCTTGATTCTGTCGCCTGAGCGAACAAAGACCGATCGCCCGTTCGAGGTTTACCTATCCGAGCAGGCGCTCGCCGTGCTTGATCGAGCGCGCGCGTTGCCGCGGCAAGGGAAGGGCCAAGACTTCATCCTGACCAACAAGGGCGAAGCGTTGTCAACGATGGCCGTTGCTCGAGCGCTCGCGCGGATCGCTGACCGCGTCGTCGAAGCCGGCGGGATCAAGCTGCGCCCGCATGATCTGAGGCGCACGACGCGGACGATGATGGCGCGGCTCGGCATCGCGCCGCACATCGCCGAGCGTTGCTTGGGCCATCTCGACCCGAACATGCTCGCGCGCATCTACGACGGGCACGACCATCGGCCGGAAATGATCGAAGCGTGGGACAAGGTCGGTGCACACGTCGCCGCGCTGCGCGCGGGCGGCGCGGAAGTGATCGCGATACGCGCCTAGCCGCTCGCGCGTGATCGAGACGTGTTGCACGAATCGCACGGGCCGAAAACGCGGCAGATGCAACAAGTCGTTGCATGCAACAACAACTCGCGACAACGCGCGCGCCAAGGATTTTCCGTGCCCACACGCTGAACGAATGCGGGTAACGTTGCGCACGTTCGGCGAGCAATAAAACCGCTCGCAGAAAAGGTGCGGCCCGAATCTCCTGCAAGAGATTCGGGCCGCGAGACCGGAAGGCAGAGGCCCACCAGCCGTGGAAAGCTTGGGTAGATGCCGCGGAAGCATACCGAAAATCGGTGAACTGAGCTACCGATTTTCGGTGTGCGCCTTTCGCGCCCGCTCGCGGGGCTCCGGTCTGGTTCGTGCAACCGATAGGAGCCTCGAATGCAGCAGCCCGCAGCGCGCGACGAGCAGTGCGCGCCCCCTACCCGTAATACGCGCCAGTTGGTCGCAATCAACGATCGCGCCGAAGTGCTGCGCACGGCACAGTCCGCGGACTTCCTCGGCGTCGGTCTTACGAAACTGTGGTTGATCCGACGTAACGATCCAACCTTTCCGAAGCCGGTCCGGCTCGGCGCCCGCGCCATTGGGTTCCGCCGTACCGAGCTTCTCGCTTGGGTCGAAAGCAAGCAAGCCCGCTGAGGCGGCCGGCATGTCGATCGAAAATGCTGCTCTCGCGGCTCGATCGCCTTCGCTACCGGCATGGGTAGCGCGATGCTGACGGCAGAAGCGAAAGCGGGTTGCCCAAGCGCGAGCGAACTTGTTCGCGAAGCGATCGTCGATGCGGATCGAACGGGCGTCAAGGCGATCCTGTACGAGGGCGCCGTTCTCGGATTCTTCGCGGACCTAGCGCGCGACGACCCCGCTGACTTCCATGCGGTACTAGCGACGCTGCAACCCGGCGAACGCAACGAGCTACGAAAGCGACTCGGCGTTGCGTTTCCCGGTCTGAGCACGGGCGAAAGGGGCGAAAGGGGCGAAAAGCCGCGCCAGTCAGCGATTTCCGCTTCGCCCCGGGCGGGCGAACAGGGGCGAATTCTCGACGAGAAAACGCAACTCGAATTGCTCGATGCCGCGCGCACGCGCTTCGATGGCGCGGCTCTGCCGGAGGTATCCGCGTACCCGGTGCGAGCGCTCGGCGTGACGATGGGCGAGGCGTGCGCGGCGATTGCCGAGCGCGGGCAGGTCGATCCCGCGATGGTCGGACAGAGCTTGCTTGCTGCGGCGGCGCTGCTCTGTCAGTCACGCGCCGACGTACGAACGCTTGCGGGCGTGAAGCCGCTCAGTCTGTTCGCACTCACGGTCGCGGGTTCGGGCGAAGGCAAATCGACAGCGGACGGCGTCGCAACGGCGCCAATCGAACGCTGGCAGCGTGAACGCACGCGCGAACACGCCGAACTCGTCGACACGATGCTCGGCGCGCCGCGTACGAAAAGCGACCCGGCGCCAAGCCTGCCGCCCGATCCGTACATCCTGATGCGCGACCCGACGATCGAAGGAATTCGCCGGGACTTCGCGAAGGGCCGACCGTCGCAAGGCGCGTTCACGAGTGAAGCCGGCGCCGTGACTGCGGGTTACGGAATGAGCCCCGAACACAAGATTAAGACGGCCGCCGGCTTCAACGCGTTATGGGACACGGGCGAAGTGTCGGTGTCGAGATCGATGACCGGGCGTCTGCAACTCTATGACCGGCGCCTTTCGATTCACTGGCTTGTTCAACCCGATGCCGCGCGAGCAGCGCTGCACGACGCGGTGCTTTCGAACATCGGCTTCTGGCCGCGATTCCTCTGTGCGTGGCCCGCCCCGTTGCCGCCGCGTCGAGCCGAACCCTTTCATCCGGATCGCGATCCGCGGATCCGCCGGTATTGGCAGCGCTGCACCGAACTGCTGCAGCCGCAAGGCGACGACTGCTCCGGGCTACCGGTGATCGAATTCGACGACCGCGCGAACGATCTCGCTGGTCGGTTCTTCGAACGCATGGAGGTCGAAGCGAAACGGGAAGGCCGAACGCTCGTCGACGTGCGGCCCTTCGCGCTCCGAGCAACCGAGCAGGTCTTCCGCGTGGCCGGGGTACTTGCCGTCTTCGACGGCCGCGACGTGGTCGACATTGAGCACGCAGCGCGAGCCGTGGAAATCGTCGTCTATTCGCTCGAAACGTGGCGATCGATCTTCGGCGACCGAGAGAAGGCGCAGGCCGGGGCCAACGCGCTGCGGCTGTACGCGTGGCTGCTCAAGCAACGCGGTGCGCAGGCGTCCGAGGTTGCGATGTTGAAGATCGGTCCGAAGCCGCTTCGGTCGCGCGATCTTCGCGATACGGCGCTAACGACGCTCGAACAGTACGACCTTGCCGGCCGCGACGGCTCGGACTGGATCGCTCTCCGATGAAACGAGACATGAGTGCACTGCGGAGCATCATCGACGACGTCATTTCGCCCGGTGCAGGGGCGAATTCGCCCCCGAGGGGCGAACGCGAAAACCGCGCCAGTAGCGGCTTTTCGCCCCGTTCGCCCGTTTCGCCCCTTCTCACGACCGACGTACGCAACCTGGCCTCGGGCTGCACGAACAACCCGGACGCGAATCCCTATGCGATCGAGATGCGCGTCTTCGCCTTGCTTGCTCGCGGCGTGATCGATGAGGAAGACGCCGACTTGGTGCGGTTGCGGTATCACGCGCACCCGCACGAGGAATGGGCGCAGTTGCTCGAATGGTGCGAGGCGGCGAAATGAACGCACGCGGCCGATTTCGGGCGCCCCCCGTGCACGTGCTCGATCGGCTCGTCGAGCACCTACGCGGCGGACGCATGACGCCCGAGCAAGCACGGACCATCGTGCAGCGCTACCGCACGCATCCCGACGTATGGGAAACCGTTCTCGACGTTCTTGCGAGGCCGCCGCTGTTCGTCGACGACGCGACGCCGTCGGAAGCGTTCACGATCGGCTATTGGCACGGGTACAACCGGGCGTCCGAAGATTTCCTCGAATGGCGCGGGCGACGCCTGCGACGGAACGAGCATCGACCCCGTGCCGCGTTGCCGGCGGCGCGACAACGATGAACGCTGCCGCCGCGAAATCGGCCCTACAGCGTGCAGACAGGCGCGCGAGGGTGCCAACCCCTTACCCCGATGCCGAAAAGCGCGCCTGCGTCGATCTAGCGCGGTCGGGTCGATCCCTGTAGTCCAAATCGGAGCAATGAGAATGAAAACGTCCCTGAAACCGCAGGTCGCCAAGCTTCGCGCCGCGAAGTCCCGCCATGATCGCGCGACGGTCGAAGTCGAGCGGATCGAGGCGAGTGCTGAGCAGGCGCCGGCGCCGGACACGAGCGCAATCGTTGACGCGCTCGCGGCGGCCCGCCGAGCATACGAAGACACGGCCGGCGCGCACGCGCTCGGCGACGCGACCGAAGCCGATCTCGCGCAGGCGTATGCGCGGCTCGACGCTGCGCAGCGAGCGGCGGATCGAGCGAGCGACGACGCGCGGCGCAGCGAGGCGGCAGCCGTGGGCGTGGCGCGAAGGCTCGAAGCGGCGAAGGCCGAACGCGACGCGGCGGCGGAAGCGCTGCGCGAAGCGGAAGTCGCATGGCTGAATGCGGAACTGGTCTCCGCGGATCGCGCGCATTGCGAGGCGATCGAGCGGCTCGGCCGGGCGTTCGGGCGTGCGAAGGCGCTCGGTAATGCGATCGTGCGACGCGGCGCGCGGTGCTCCGCGTACCTCACGCATGCATCCGTTGTCCGCGATCTTCCGTTCTTCGGTATCGCATCCGATCGCGGCGACCAGCAAGCCGCGATGCAGAGAGCCTTCGTCATCGATGCGCAGGAGGCCGAAGCCGCGGTCGCCCGCGCCGCGCAGGCGATGGAGTGATTGACCAGCGCGAGCGCGGCGCGATCCGGCGCAGGGTGCGTGCGTATCTCACGGCCGTCGGGACGGGCGCGTGCGCGTGACGCGAGCGGCGCATCGAGCGCGAAAGGCGACCGTCGGCCTTGCCGCGGCCGTCGGCTCGCGGTACATCGGACGGGAGGCGGCGCGCGGCGCCCGAGGCGCCCGATAGGGGAGGAGGACCGGCCGATCCTGTTCGGGCGGCCGGGCGGGCCTTAGTCGTGAGTCGCCCGCGTCATGCAAAGCAACCGCGACAGCCCGCGGCGGCGATCTCAAGCCGCGCGGCGGGCACCTACGCCGACCACGAGGGAGGGCGAAACGATGACGGACGAAGACCTGATTAAGGTCGTCGTCGAATACGGCGAGCGGTTCGGCAACCCGCCGTTTCCGTTCGGCGTCGACGATTCGTTTTACGTTCGCGTGCTGCGGCAGGCGCTCGACGACGGAAAGCCGATCGACCCGGAATTCGATTGGTATCCCGACTTGCCGCCGGACGCGGTCGCCTGAGGGAGCGCGGCGCAGCCCCGCAACCTGTACCGGTCCGATACGATTCGAGGAAATGGCAAGGCTCGACGACTCGATCAAGACGCGCATCGTGCAAGCGCTCGCATGCTACGACCCGCCTGCGCAGGTCGTCGCTGCCGTAAAGGATGAATTCGACGTCGTCGTCACGCGTCAGCAGGTCCAATGCTACGACCCTGAGAAGGTCGCCGGACGCGAGCTTGCCAAGCGCTGGTCGGACCTGTTCTTCGCGACGCGCGAAGCGTTCCTGCGCGACGCGGCATCGGTTCCGATCGCGAATCAGTCGTTCCGACTGCGGGCGCTGCAACGGCTGTACGAACAGGCGTCCACGCGAGGGAACGTCGCGCTCGCGGCCGCCGCGCTCGAACAGGCGGCGAAGGAAGTTGGCGGCGTGTTCACGAATCGGCGCGAGCACTCGGGACCGGCGGGCGGGTCGATCCGAACCGAGAGCGTGTATCACCTGAGCGATGCTGAGCTTGAGCGGATCGCGTCGAGCGCGGGCTGAGCGGGTCGGCCGGGTCGCCTAAGGGGGCGAAATTGAGCATAATCGGGCGCCGGTAGCTCAAAGTCCGCCCGAGAAGGGCCAGCGCGATGCGTCGTGAACCGCTCGATTCGTACTCGTTCCTAGCAGACCTGCCGTCGGCTGACAACACGCCGAGCGCGTTGAAGAAGCTGCGAGAGGCCAACGCGCTTCTTCGAACAATGCCGTGGCCGTCGCCGTTCGATACGACGCATCACAGAGCGCATCTCGGCGACGCTCGGGACCTCTCGTGGATTCCCGATGCCTCCGTGCACCTCGTCGTCACGTCGCCGCCCTACTGGACGCTAAAGGGCTATCGAGACCATCCGGGCCAGATGGGCCACATCGATGATTACGAGACGTTCCTGGGCGAACTCGACAAAGCATGGGCGGAGTGCGCTCGCGTGTTGGTGCCGGGTGGCCGAATTTGCTGTGTCGTCGGCGACGTCTGCTTATCTCGACGAAAGGCGGGTCGCCATTTCGTCATGCCGTTGCACGCTGACATTCAGGTACGCGCCCGAAGCGTCGGGCTTGACTGTCTGTCGCCGATCTATTGGTACAAGATCGCGAACGGCGTCACCGAGGCGACAGGGAACGGGGCGGGTTTTTACGGCAAGCCGTACCAGCCCGGCGCAGTAGTCAAGAACGATATCGAGTTCGTCCTATTCTTGAGAAAGGGCGGTGAGTATCGAAAGCCGAATGTCTTGCAGAAGGCGCTTTCGATGCTCACAAAGGACGAGATGCAGTCTTGGTGGCGTCCGACGTGGACGGACATTAAGGGGGCGTCGACGCGAAAGGGGCACCCCGCGCCGTATCCGCCGGCATTGGCCGAACGTCTAATTCGCATGTTTTCATTCGCCGGCGACACCGTTCTCGATCCGTTCGCCGGAACGATGAGCACCGCAATAGGCGCCCTTCGCGCCGGGCGCAACTCAATCTCAAATGAAATCGATCCGACTTACTTTGAGAGTGGGATCGAAGGTCTCCGTGCGGCTATTGCGAAGGGTCGAGCAGTCGGCGCAACGCATGCGCTTCTCTCGATCGATACGAGCCAGACGTGACATACAAGGTTCTCGACGCTTTCGAAGGTCTTTTTCAGAACACTACCTACCGACATCGAGATTCTTCACGCGGCGACCACGTCGCTTCGTTTCTCGTCGACGACCTTTACAGTCTTGCTCGTTCGCCTAAGCTCGTTAAGGCCGTCGACACGCCGACGAGCGTTCTAAATCGCAGGAACACGCCTGTCGGCCGCCGCCAACGACGCGGAGACGGGACGTTCGGGAAGTTGATTCCGGGTGATACGCCGTTCGCTGTAAGCACGCACATCGTCAAGTTCGGCGAGGTCGCGGACGTCGAGGTCGGCGCCGAGACAAAAATTCTGGCTAAGGCCATGATCAAACAGATTGACCGGGTCTGCACAGACCTGATCAATCAAGCAACCCAGTTCAAGGTTCACGGCGGCTCGCCGATAACGGTGGCGCTCGTGGGTGTGAACTTCGCGCCCGTGTACCAGAGCTTCGAGGGAGAACGGGTCTTTGTTACTAACGGCAGGAACTATCCTCATCCCATAGCCGAAGCTCAGGCAGCGATTGAACACATCATGAACCGCGTCGTGCCGGTGTACGACGAAGTCGTCGTGCTTCGATTCATCGCGACGAACATGCCGCCTTTCTCGTTTTCTTGGGTTGACGCGGCGAGAACGAACGCCGAATACGGCGCCGCGCTAGTTCGCATATCGAGCAGGTACGAAGCGCGCTTTTAGTCGCGCGACTTGGGCGCCCCAGAGCCTCGCGGGCCGCGGTGTGTTTCTCCGTGGCAAGCGTCGACGTGCGCCGGCTCGCGTGGCACAGCGCTGCGTGAGAGCGGTTCGGTAGGCATCTTGCTGTGCTCGCCGAGCAACGCCAACAGCTCGCGCGCGCAACGTTCGTTGATCTCGTCGTGTCCCATGCGGGTATCGTGTACCGAGCGATCGACTGGGGTCGATTGCGCCCTCGGCCTAAGCCCAATGCATGAATCGACGGGTGAGGGATGGATTGGTTCCCAAAGTGGCTCCCGATCCGACTTCGAGACTCTCGACGCCCCGAGTGAATTGACGGAGATCCGCTCTGGTTGGCGTTCTCGGTCGGATAGGTCTGAGATGGACGTGGCGCCTTGTAAGCGGTAGGTCGCCCGTTCGAGTCGGGCAGCCGGCACCAGGCCCGGGTTCGAAGCGCCCGAGTCACGCAGCAATGCTCGCGACGATTCGCTCGATCAAGCCGTCGCATTGTTCCGCGCGAATCCAACGCGAGACGACGACGAGTTCGAGTTCCCGATCCACCCAGATGAGGTGATTCCCCCCGCCGAGCGCGAATATGCTGCTTTCGGGCGCGAATGGGAACAGCCCGCTCCCCCGGTTCGTCCACCACAGGTGGCCGTACTGGGGATGAGCCTCGCCCGGTTCTCCCAACGCGTCGATCCAGTCGGCGGACACGATTCGATGGTCACGCCATGCGCCTCCATTTGCGACGAGCCATCCCGTTCGGGCGTGATCGCTCGTCGACATGAAGAGCCCGCCGCCCCAGTGGCTGCCGCCGCATACCGAAACCATCCCCGTGCCGTCGATCTCGACAATCGAGTTACGGTAGCCCTCCCAGCGCCACGTAGAGGACGCTCCGATCGGATCCATGATCCTGTCGTGCAATACGTCAGGCAAGGGTTTCCGGAAGACTCGCAGCAGTGCCAGGGCGAGGCGGTTGACACGGACGTCGTTGTATTCCCAGCGTGATCCGGGGGCCTCGGCCGCGCGTTCGCCGTCGGAAGCGGGCTGCTCGTCGCCGGGGCCCCAACGACGGTTGCGATCGACCGAATCCGGGATTCCCCAAAGCGTTCCCTGCCATTCGCTCGTCTGCCGCAGAAGCTGTCGCCATGTGATGCCCGCGTTGTGCGGGTCGGTAAAACCATCGTCGTCGGCAGGCATGTAGCGGCGCACCGGATCGTCGACCGCCCGGATGAGGCCGTCGTCGAGCGCAACCCCGAGCAGCAGCGCGAGATAGCTCTTGGCGACGGAAAACGACGTATCCGGTCGGTCGATGTCGCCCCACGAGGCAACGGCCCGACCGCTGCGGACGACGAGGCCGGCGGCAGGCCCCCGCGGCCGGACGATCCCGATCGGGCAGTCGTGCGGCGGTGCATCTGCGGCATATGCGTTGCCCACGTATCTGCCGTCGGGCAGGAAGAGGCTCTGCGGCCAGTCGGAATCGTTGGCGACTGCGAACGCGACGGCGGCATCCAGCGCCGCCGGATCCAGGCGGAGTTGTGTCGGATCCGCCCATTGCCAGCCGCGCTGATCGGGGAACAGATCGTCACGAGAATTGCGCAAGCGGCCCCCGCTCTTCACCGACCGAAACGTTTCATCGGATCATCGTCGCGAGTTCCGTATCCACCGCGTTCGACCTCGATCTCTACGCTGCGCGCGTCGATCTTCGGCCCCGAGTCGAGTTGCCCCGTAACGAGATCCGGCCGCACGAGCAGCACGCCGACCATCAGCAACTGCAGCAGCACGAATGCGATCGAGCCGGAGTAGATCTGCGGCGTCGTGACCTTGCGGATCGCACGCTGCGTGACGCGGTCGATGTAGTCGGACTGCGGCGCGACGCTCCGGAGGAAGAAGAGTGCAAAGCCGAAGGGAGGGGTGAGGTACGAGGTCTGCAGATTCATTGCGATCAGCACGCCGAACCAGATCAGGTCGATACCCATCTTGTCGGCGACGGGCGCGAGGATCGGTATCACGATGAACGCGATCTCGAAGAAATCGAGGAAGCAGCCGAGCACGAACACGAGTGCCATCACCGCGACGAGAAAACCAGTCTCGCCGCCCGGCAGTCGGTTGAACAGATGCTCGACCCAGATGTGACCGTCGGCAGCGTTGAACGCGAAACTGAAGACGGTCGCTCCGATCAGGATGAAGACAACGAAGCAGGTGAGCTGCGCCGTGTAGTCGACCGCCTGTCGCAGAAGCGGGAAGTCGAGCCGACGGCGCACGACGGCGAGAACCAGCGCACCGACTGCGCCCATCGCGCCGCCTTCGGTCGGTGTGGCCACGCCGAGGAAGATCGTGCCGAGCACCAGAAAGATCAGGATCAGGGGCGGGATCAGCATCAGCGTCACGCGGACGGCGAGCCGTGACAACACCGGCCGGGGCAGGAAGCGATCGATCGATGCGAGCAGCAGCGCCGTTGCCGCACCGGCCGAAATCGAAAGCACGAGAACCTCGCCTTGTCCCCCGTTGCCGCCGAGCACCGACTCGTGCACGCGGCTCCAGCCGAGCGCCGCGACCGCGGAGATCAGCGAGAGAACCAGCAGGGATCGATGGCCGGTCGAACCGTTCGCCTCCCGGAAGTTGCGCGCTTCTGGCGGCAGCGCAGGCACCCAGGCCGGTCGAACGAAGGCGAGCCCGACGATGAAGATCGCGTACACGCAGACGAGCAGGAGCCCCGGCACCATCGCACCGGCGTACATGTCGCCGACGGAGCGGCCGAGTTGATCGGCGAGGACGATCAGCACGACCGACGGCGGGATCGCCTGCGCGAGCACGCCCGATGCCATGATCACGCCGGTGGCTATGCCGCGGTTGTACTGGTACCGCAGCATCACGGGAAGCGAGATCAGTCCCATCGACATCACCGCTGCCGATACCACCCCGGTGGTGGCCGCGAGCAGTGCCCCGACGGCGATCACCGAAAGGGCCACGCCGCCGCGTAGCGGTCCGAACACCTGTCCGGCGGTCTCGAGAAGATCCTCGGCGATTCCGCTGCGCTCGAGGACGATCCCCATGAAAGTGAAGAACGGGACCGCGAGCAAGGTGTCGTTCTGCATGATGCCGAAGACGCGCAGCGGCAACGCCTGGAAAAGCACCGGTGGGAAGAGATCCAGCGCGATCCCGAGCAGCCCGAAGCTCAGGCCGGCAGCGGCCAGTGCGAAGGCGACGGGGAATCCGCTGAGCAGGAAGCCGAGCAGGCCGGCGAACAGCAGCGGAACGAAATTATTCGCAGCCCATTGCATGCGATCGATCCGGTACGTCGGCGTTCATGCATTCCCGCAGCGTCAATCGGCGGACGCCGGTTCGGCGTCGTCGGCCTGCATGTTTCCAATCGGAACGGGATCAGGGATGGCACCGTGCAGGAAGGCGAGCCGCTTGATCAACTCGGAGACGGCCTGCAGCAGCAGGAGCGACATGCCCGCCGGAACCAGCAGGTAGACGGGCCATCGCACGAGGCCGCCGGCGTTCGGCGACGTCTCTCCGCTTCGCCATGCGTCGACCACGAGGGGCCAGGAATCGAGGATCAGCAGCAGGCAGAACGGGACGAGGAAGACGACGATTCCGGTTACGTCGACCCAGGCGCGTCCGCGGGCCGACAGCCGTGACGAGACGAAGTCGACTCGGACGTGCGCGTTGCGCAGGAAGACATATCCCGCGCAGAGCAGGAACACGACCGCAAACAGATACCACTGCACCTCGAGGAGCGCATTCGAGCTGATGCGGAAGCCCTTGCGGACGATTGCGTTGCCGGCGCTTATCAGGACGGTCAGCAGGATGAGCCAGCGCACCGCGTGTGCGATACGCCGGTTCATCGCGTCGATACCTCGCGACAGAACGAGCAGGGCGCCCATTGCCGGGGCTGTGCGTCAGCGCTGCTGTGTCTGGTTGAACTCGTCCAGGCTCGCCTCGGCGAAGCTGAACCAGAGGTTCTGGTCGTCCCGGAACGCGGAGTAGTCGTCCCAGACCTTCTTGAATCGGGGGTTGCGTGCGGCGATGTCGTGGTACATCGCCATCGCCTCCTTGTATCCCGCGGTGATCACATCCTTCGGGAAGCGGTGCAGGATGGCACCGGATGCGACGAGCTTGCGCAAGGCCGGCGGATTCCGCGCGTCGTACTTCGCCTGGACGAGAAGGTGCGTGTGCGACGCGGCGGCTTCGACGATCGAGCGATACTCGGGGGGGAGCGCTTCCCACGCCTTCGTCCCGACGAACAGATCGATCTGCGGGCTGCCGTCGTGCCAGCCGGGGTAGTAGTAGTGGGGTGCGACCTTGTAGAAGCCAAGCTTCTCGTCGTCGAAGGGGCCCGAGAACTCGACCGCGTCGATCGTCCCTTTCTCGAGCGACTGGTAGATCTCGCCGCCGGGGATGCTCTGGGGAACGACACCGAGCCGTTCGTAGACCTTCCCGGAGAGCAGGCCCGAGACGCGCAGCTTCAGGCCCTTCATGTCGGCGAGGCTCTTGACCTCGTTGCGGTACCAGCCTCCCATCTGCGCCCCGGTGTTGCCCATCGGGAAATTGATGATGTCGTAGTTCCGATAGAACTCGCGCATCAGCTTCAGTCCGTTGCCGTCGAACTGCCAGGCGATCATCTGGCGGGAGTTCAGGCTGAACGGAATGCCATTGAACGCGAAGGTCTCGTCTTTGCCGGCGAAGAAGTTTGACGCGGTATGCGAGCACTCCACGGTGCCGTTCTGGACGGCGTCGAGTACACCGAACGCCGGCACGATCTCTCCCGGGGCATGCACTGAAATCGTGAACTTCCCGCCGGACATCTGGCCGACCATCTTCGCAAAGGCCTCGGCGCTTCCGTAGACGGTATCGAGCGACTTCGGAAAACTGTGGGCGAGCCGCCAGCGAACGGACGATTGCGCGTGGACGGCGGGTGCCGTGCCTGTTGCGAGGATGCCCGCGAGCCCCGCTCGCTTGATGACAGTTCGGCGGTCCATGTCTCCTCCTTGGCCGGTTCGCCTGGTCCGCGAAGCTCGGCAGACGGTCGGTTCAGCGGATGGCGGCTCCGGTTCGGCGGGCTGCCTTCTTGTGTACCAGATGTTGCTACCTGGTATACCGCTACGATAGTATGAGACGCATGCCGATGCAACACTCCGACTCCGCCCCTCGCACTACTTCGCTTCCTGCAGCGGTCGAGGGTGCATCGAAGTCAGCCCTGCGCGAGAACCACGACGTTTGGCCGGCCAGTGCTTCCGACCGGGGCACCGGACTCGGTGAACGCCTGCGTCTCGGAATCGAGGAAGACATCCTGGCCGGGCGGCTCGTTCCCGGCGACCGCCTCGAGGAACGCGCGCTGGCGGCGCGCTACAACGTTTCGCGCACCCCGGTCCGCGAGGCGCTCCTGCAGTTGTCTACGCTCGGCCTCGTTTCAATGCGTCCGCGTCAACCGGCCTACATCGCGTCGATCGAACTCGAGGCACTGATCGACATGATCGAGACCATGAGCTTCTTCGAGGCGCAGCTTGCGCGGCTGGCCGCGCGTCGGATGACCGATGCGCAATGCGATGAGTTGCTGCGCATCCAGCAGGACGCGCAGGAAGTCGTCAGGAACGGTGATGCCGGCCGCTTCAACGAGGCGAACTGGAAGCTGCATCTGGCGATCTTCGCGGGAAGCCGCAACCGCTATCTTGCGGCGCAGGCGCGCAATCTCCGTTTGCGGCTGCATCCGTACCGCTGTTATCTGGTTCGAATGACGCGGCGGATCGCCGCCGCACATGTCGAGCATGACGACATCGTGCAGGCGATCGTCGCCGGGGACGGCGAACGCGCATTCGAGGCGATGCGTGCCCATCTCGCCTGGGATAGCGAGCGGCTCGCCGACCTGACTTCGACCGTGTCGCGTCGGCGGCATCCGTCGACGTCGCGGACCCGGCCGTCGACCGCCCACGAGAACACGAATCCCGCCCCCTGAGCCGAGACCGGAATCCCGATGACTGCTCAACGAGTCGCCGCCGAAACGCCATCCTCCGGAACGAAGATCGTGCGCGTGAGCGCGACGCCGCTTCTCGTTCCGATCCGTATCGAGGCCGGTGGCGCTGCGCGCGACACCAGCCTCTCGGTGTGTCTCACGGAAATCGAAACCGCGGACGGAATGATCGGGCACGGATTCACCGGCATCACCGAGGAGGAGGTGATCGCGGAGGTCATCGACGAGATCGTCGAGCCCGCTCTGATCGGCGAAGATGCACTCGCACACGAGCGCATCTGGAACAAGCTCTACTGGCTGCTCACGCCGAGAGGGCAGACGGGCTATGCGTCGCATGCGATCTCCGCCATCGACATCGCGCTGTGGGACATCAAGGGCAAGACATTCGGACAACCGGTCTGGCGGCTGCTCGGGGGCGCGCGCGAGCGCGTGCCGGTCTACACGACCTTCGGCTTCGCCTTTCTCGATCGCGAGGCGCTCGTTGCCGCTGCACGCGAGTGGGTGGGGAAAGGCCACAAACGGTTGAAGATGACGGTCGGGGCCGAAGCGCTTCAGCGCCGCGATGCGCCGCGCCCGCAGGCCGAGGTCATTGCCGAGGACGTGCGGCGGATATTCGCGGTACGCGAAGCCGTCGGGCCCGACGTCGAGTTGTTCATCGACGCGAACTGCAGCCTCGATCCCTACCATGCACTTCGCCTCGCTCGCGAAGTCGAGTCGGCGCGGATCGGCTTCTTCGAGGAACCCATCACGCAGAATGATGTCCGCCGGATGGCCGACCTGCGGCGTCAGGCGCCGTTGCCTCTTGCCGCGGGGCAGAACGAGGGGCAGTCCTTCCGATTCCGCGACCTGCTCGTGAACGATGCGGTCGACGTGCTGCAGCCGAACGTTGCGATCAGCGGCGGATTCACCGAGTGCGTGCGCGTGGCGGGAATGGCGGCCGCGTTCAATGTTCCGATCGCCAATGGAGGCGCCTGGCCCTTCCACAACATGCATCTGCATGCCGGCATCGCACATGGCGGACTGGTGGAGTACCACTATCCGGCGGTGCTGCTGTGCCGACAGATCTTCGGTCGCCTGCCGGAGCCCGACGACGGGTATCTCACGATGCCGAATACACCGGGCCTGGGCTTCGCGCCCGATGCCGGCGCCGTCCGCGATCTCGCACGAAACGGAACTTCCCATGGGCGGGGCAAGGGTTGACGCCGATGCATCCCGATGCACCGGGCAGCAACGACGGCATCGTCCCCGTTCACCTGCTCCTCGCATCTTCGGCGAAGGTGCTCTGCTCGGCGCTGTTCGTATCGAATCGGGATGAGGAAGAGGCATGGCGCAACAGCGCATTCCACGCCTTGCAGATCCATCATCTGACCGAGGTGACGTCTTCGCTGAGTCGCGCCCACATTGATCGCGACAGGCGCGAAGTGCGGATCGAGATGCGCGTCGACGCCGACGGGGCGCGGCGGCTCGTCGACGCATATCGCGCGCTGCATCGCGATTTCGATGCCGACTGGGAAGCGGAACGAAGGCGACTCGCTTCGTTCGGGGCAGTTTCGCGCAGTGCGCGCATGGTCGGCGACCAGGGCAGCGTGATCCTTCCGCGCGATGCCGGCGAATTGCGTTTCCATCCCGAGCCGGTGACGACGAGCCTGCCGCCCGCGACCGGGATGTACTGGCCGATGGGAGACAGACTGCGCGGCGATTCCGCTCAGCGCGTCGCGAAACGCCCCGCGATCGAGCACGCACTCGACGAAGCCTTCGCGGACGCCGATGCGCACACCGCGGCGGTCGTCATCGTGCATGGGGGTGAGATCGTCGGCGAACGCTATCGACGCGGATTCGGGATCGATACGCAGTTCGAAAGCTGGTCGATGGGCAAGAGCATCACGGCCACGCTGATCGGACTGCTGGTCGGGCGCGGGCTGTTGCGACTCGACGACCCGGCGCCGATCGACGCGTGGCGAACACCGGGTGACCCGCGGGGTGCCATCACGATCCGGAACCTGTTGAACATGAACGCCGGATTGCAGTGCTCGGGACCGGAGGATCCGCGGGAGCATTGGCGCTACGGTCTTCCCGATCACTTCTGCGTGTACGGGGACGCGTTCGACGTCTTCTCGTTCGCGACGCGACGTCCCCTGCAGTTCGCCCCCGGCACGGTTGGCCGGTACCGCAACTGCGACACGCTCGCGCTCGGCGCGATTCTTCGGCGGGCGGTCACCGAAACACTGGGAGAAAGCTACCTGCGATGGCCGCAGACGGCGCTGTTCGACCGGATCGGGATCCGACGACAGGTGCTCGAGACCGACCTCTTCGGCAACTTCGTGATGACGGGCTTCGACTACGGCACGGCTCGAAACTGGGCCCGCCTCGGTCTGCTCTATTTGCGGGACGGAATGTGGGAGGGCGAAAGAGTGCTGCCCGAAGGGTGGGCCGATTTCGTGCGAACGCCTGCACCGGGGTGGCCCGATGCGAACTATGGCGGACAGTTCTGGCTCAACTCCCGACGCGAGTTTTCGCTCCCGACGGACACCTACTCCATGTATGGAGGCGGTGAGCAGCGCGTGTTCATCGTCCCTGCGGCAGATCTCGTCATCGTTCGATTGGGACATCAGGCCGGGCATGTGATCGCCAAACGATCGGTCGATCGTCTGGTGCAGCGGGTATTCGCCGCGTTGGTACCCCAGGCCGGGGCCGTCACCGCACGTTTCCCGGCGCATTGAATCGCGCCACCGACATCCCTGCCTCGATCGCCTTCCCTGGTCGCGCCGGCCCTGGCGGACCGTCGTCGCGTCCGATGCTCTTTCGTTGCTTCGGTGATTCCGCCGCCGACGATGACGATGTCGGCCTGCTGGTCCCGGTCGGGCTGCGGCCACGCGGCCATGGGTGCGATGTGATCCTCCGAACCCGCCCGTTCTCGGGCGAACGCTGTGCTAGTCTGCCCGCGCCACGGTTCGAGCATCGATCGCATGTCCAGCAGCGCCGTTTGCCGGTATGAGCAGACCGACGCGGGCAGCCGTCTGCGGCTGTCCGGCGTCTGGCGCCTTTCCACGCTTGCCGAACTCCACGATTCGCTGCTGGGCTGCCTGCCGCAAAGCGGCATCGGCGCCCCGGTCGTCGTCGACGGATCGGCGCTCGAGGAGATCGACACCTCCGGAGCGCTGGCGCTGTGGCAGCGGCTGGAATCCGCCGGGGCCGAACCGAACGAGGTCGAGCTTGCCGGCTTCGGTGACGCGCAGCGCGCCACGCTCGATCTGGTGCGCGCGCGCCTGGACGAGGTGATCGGATCGCGGGCCGTCGGCAGGCTCGCACTCGACGCGCCGGCGGTCGACCCGTTGCGCATGGTGGGCGAGGGCGCGGTTTCACTGTGGCGGCTCGTCGTCGGCAACGTCGAATGGCTCGGCCGCGTCGTGACCGCGCTCGCGCAGACGGTGCTGCTGCCGCAGCGGCTTCGGCCGCGCGAGCTGTTCGCGCAACTCTCGCAGGTCTGCGTCGCCGCCATACCGGTCGTCGCGCTCGTCTCGTTCCTGATCGGGCTCGTCGTCGCCTACCTGCTCGGACTGCAGGCCACGCAGTACGGCGCCAACATCTTCGTCGTCGACGGCGTGGCGCTCGGGCTCGCGCGCGAGTTCTCGCCGCTGATCGTCGCGGTGATCCTCGCCGGACGTTCGGGCTCGGCCTTCGCGGCGCAACTCGGCACGATGAACATCACCGAGGAGATCGACGCGATCCGCACGCTCGGGCTGTCGGTGGAGCAGGTGCTCGTCGTGCCGCGCGTGCTCGCGCTGGTCGTGGCGATGCCGCTGCTCGTCTTCGTCGGCGACGTCGTCGGCCTGCTCGGCGCGATGACGATCGCCGACCACATGCTCGACATCGGTCCCGGCCAGTTCCTCGAGCGCCTGCGCTATGCGCTCGCGCCGCGCCACCTGGTGATCGGCCTGGTGAAGGCGCCGGTGTTCGCCTTCGCGATCGCGCTGATCGGCTGCCGCATGGGGATGACGGTGAGCCGCGACGCACGCTCGATCGGCCGCAACACGACGTCCACCGTCGTGCAGGCGATCGTTCTCGTCATCGTGCTCGACGCGCTGTTCGCCGTGCTGCTGCAGGCGCTCGGCCTGTGAGCGGGCCGGCCTTTCGCGATGCCGCCTCGTCCGACGAGCCCGTCGTGGCGATCGACTCGCTGCATACGCGCTTCGGCGCGCAGGTCGTGCACGAAGGCCTGGATCTGCGCGTGCGACGCGGCGAGCTGGTTGCGCTCGTTGGCGGCAGCGGCAGCGGAAAGTCGGTGCTGCTGCGCGAGATCATCGGCCTGCATCGTCCGAGCGAAGGCCGCGTGCGCCTGCTCGGCACCGACGTCTGGTCCGCACCGCAGGACGAACTCGAGGCTGCGCGCCGCCGCATCGGCGTGCTGTTCCAGGACGGCGCACTGTTCTCCTCGCTCGACGTGGCCGGCAACGTTGCCACGCCGATGCGCGAGTACGGTCGCATTCCGCAGCCGATGATCGGGCCGCTCGTGCGGCTGCGCATCTCGATGGCCGGCCTGCCGCCGGAGGCGGCGACGAAGATGCCTGCCGAGCTGTCGGGCGGGATGCGCAAGCGCGCCGGGATCGCGCGCGCGCTCGCGCTCGAGCCCGAGGTGCTGTTCCTCGACGAGCCGACCTCGGGCCTCGACCCGGTGACGGCGCGCGAACTCGACGCGCTGCTCGCATCGCTGAACCGCGACCTGGGCATCACGATCGTGCTCGTCACGCACGACATCGACACGATCCTCACCATCACGCAGCGCATGATCGTGCTGCGCGACGGGCGCATCGCCGCCGACGGAGCGCCGGCAGAACTCGCGCGCTCCGACGACGAATGGATTCGCGGCTGGTTCGACGGCCGTAGAATGGCCCCGCCCCTTCCGCGGAGCGCAAGCGATGGAGCCTGAATCCCGCTACACCCTCGTCGGCGCCGTCGTACTCGCGCTGGCCGCCGTCATGGTCTTCGGCTACGTGTGGCTGGCGGGCATCGGATCGGCCGACGACTTCCGCTACTACGCCATCCACTTCGAGAAGCAGTCGCTCGAAGGCCTGCAGATCGGCAGCGACGTCAACATGCGGGGCGTGAAGGTCGGCCGCGTGCAGCAATATTCGATCTCGCGCGAGAACATCAACCGCGTCGACGTCGTCGTGCGGGTCGATCGCGAGACGCCGGTCAGCGTGAACACCCGCGCGGTGGTCGGACGCAATCTCGTCACCGGCGTCGCGCGCATCGATCTCGATACGCCGGGAACGCCGGGGCCCGAGCTGGCGACGGTGCCTCCGGGCGAACGCTACCCGGTGATTCCCGAGGGAACGTCCGACATCGCGCAGATCGCGGGCGCGATGAGCCGGCTGGCAGTGAGCGGCGAGGCCGCGCTCGACAGCGTGCAGGCGCTGCTCGACGAGCAGAATCGCGAGCAGCTGATCGGCGCCGTCGTCGCGGTGCGCCGGCTGGCCGAGGGAATCGATGCGCGCCTGGCGCGCGCCGACCGGGCGATCGACGGCGTCGTGCAGGCCGCCGCGTCGATCCGCGACGCGAGCCGGCACGTCTCCGATTCGCTGGCGAGCTTCACGGCGCAGGGCACCGACCTCGTTCGCCAGCTCGGGCCTTTCGTGCAGCAGGGAAAGACGGCGCTCGAAGCGATCACGCAGTCGGCGCAGGCGCTGGAACGCACGACGGGCCAGCTGTCGCAGCGACTCGGTTCGGCCGCCGACAACGGAACGCGCGAACTGCAGGCCACCGCGCGCGAACTGCGCCGCAGCGCCGAGCAGCTGTCGCGCGCCGCCGATGGCCTGCGCGATCCGCGTTCGGCGCTGCTCGGGCCTTCACCGCAGCAGCTCGGCCCCGGGGAGCACCTGCCGTGAGCCGCGCAGCATCGTCGCGACAGCGTCGCCTGCTGCTGCTCGCGGCATGCGTCGCGCCGCTTGCCGCCGGATGCGTGAGCATCGGCCGCGATGCGCCGGCGCGCGTCAGCTACGAGTTGCACGATCTCGGCCGCGCGAAGCCGGCGCCGGGCGCGCCGCTCGATCTCGTCGTCCTCGTCGGGTGGTCGTCGGCGAATACCTTCTACGACTCGACTTCGATCGTCTACAGCCGCACGTCCGGCGCGCTTGCCTGGTACCAGTTTGCGAGCTGGAGCGAGCGGCCCGCCGAACAGCTCGGCAGGCTCTTCGTGCGCCGCCTCGCCGGCTCCGGCGTCTTTCGCGACGTGGCGACGCTGTCGGGGGCCGTGCGCGGAGACTGGCTCGTCGAGTTGCAGCTCGAGCGGATGCTGCACGACGACGCGAATCCACCGGGCGTGGCGCGCATATCGGTGTTCGCGCGCATCGTCGATCGCGCGAATCACCGCACCGTGGACAGCCGGCGCTTCGACGAGGAGGAACCGCTGGCGACGGAATCGGCCGCGGGCGCGGTGAAGGCTTTCGACGTCGCGGTCACGCGCCTGCTCGACGCGTCGGTTTCCTGGGTGGCGGAACGCGCTACGCGCGCGCTGCCGGAAGCAGCGCGCTGATCGCCCAGCTGATCAGGCTGTAGACGATCGCGGCGAGCACGGCCCACCAGAAGCCGCGCACCGAGAAGCCTTCGAGGAAATTCGCGGCGAGCCAGAACAGGAAGCCGTTGATCACGAAGGTGAACAGCCCGAGCGTGAGCAGGTTCACCGGCAGCGTGAGGATCAACAGCACCGGGCGGATCAGCGCGTTCAGCAGCGCCAGCACCAGCGCGGCGACGAGCGCCGTGCCGAAGCTGCGCACCTGTACGGCGGGCATCAGCCAGGCCAGCGCGAGCAGGCTCACGGCATTGACGATCCAGGCGACGATCAGCGAGAGCATGTGGATTTCTTCTTTTCGTCGGGGCCCGGCGCGGGGACCCTCATTTCACGAGCAGCACGGGGATGCGCGAGATTTCGCTGACGCGACGCGCGACCGAACCGATGAGCAGGTCGCGCAGGCCGGTTCGGCCCTTCGAGCCGAGAACCACCATGGCGAACTGGTCGGGGTCGGCCGCCTGCGCGATCTCGTTGGCGATCGCGCCGATGCGGATGATCTGGTCGTGCGCGATCTCCAGGCCGTCGAGCAGCTCGCGCGCGCCGGCGAGGTCCTGCTCGGAGAGATCGCGCAGGTATTCGTCGACCACCTGCTTGCCGACGAAGCGGCGGGCGTTGCGCAGCGCGACGTCGTCGTGCACGCTGATCAGCGTGATCGAGCCCGGGTTGCGCAGCTGCCCGAGCAGCGACGCGGCGAAGCGCGCGGCGCGCAGCGAGTTCTCCGAACCGTCGATCGCGACGAGCAGCTTCATGCGCGGATTCCGGTGAGCGATCGTGCGCGGCCCGCGCGATCAGGCCTGCGCTTCCTGCGGGATGATCTTCTGCAGCTCGCCCGATTCGTACATCTCGGTCAGGATGTCGGCGCCGCCGATGAACTCGCCGCCGATGTACAGCTGGGGGATCGTCGGCCAGTTCGAGTATTCCTTGATCGTCTGGCGCACTTCCTCGTCCTCGAGGATGTTGACCGTGACGAGGTTCTTCACGCCGCAGGCCTTCAGGATCTGGATTGCGCGTCCGGAGAAGCCGCACTGCGGGAATTGCGCCGTGCCCTTCATGAAGAGAACGATCGGGTTCTCGGTGACAGTCTTCTCGATGAATGCTCTGGCGTCCATGGGGCCTCCGTTTCGCTTCGCGCGCCGGATGCTTCCGGCGCAGTGCAGCCTTTCATTCTATAGGAAGGGTCGCGCGCAAGTGATCCGGGGCCGGCCGGTCTCGTCGGGCCGGGTCGCAACCTCGCGCCAGCCCCGGCCGGCGAGCAGCGCGCGCACCGCTTCGCCCTGCTCGTGTCCGTGCTCGAGCGCGATCCATCCGTTCGGGGCGATGTGCGGCGCGGCGCCGTCGACGATCGCTCGCAGCGCGTCGAGCCCGTCGGCGCCGGCGGCGAGCGCGTCGCGCGGCTCGAAGCGCAGGTCGCCTTCGCGCAGGTGCGGATCGTCGTCGGCCACGTACGGCGGGTTCGACGCGACGAGGTCGAAGCGTTCGTCGCCGCCGATGCAGCTCCACCAGTCGCCGGCGCGCAGCTCCAGCCGCCCCGTGGCGAGCGCGTGCGGGCACAGCGCCTCGGCGTTGCGGCGCGCGATGGCGAGCGCCGCTTCGCTGCGGTCGGTCGCGACGACGCGCAGGTCGTCCCGTTCGCAGGCGAGCGTGATCGCGATTGCGCCGCTGCCGGTGCCCAGGTCGAGCACGCGGCCTCGCTCCGGCGCGTTGGCGAGCGCGAAGGCGACGAGCGTCTCGGTGTCCGGCCGCGGAACGAGAACCGCCGGCGTCGCCGCGAAACGGCGACCCGCGAATTCGCGCGCCCCGACGAGATAGGCGATCGGTTCGCCGCCGAGGCGGCGCCGGGCGAGCGACTCGAAAGCCGCGGCCGCCGACTCGTCGGCCGGCTCGTCGCCGTGCGCGATCAGCCATTCGCGACGCCGTTTGCTGGCCGCCTCCAGCAGCACGCGCGCCTCGAGCCGGGGCAGCGGACAGTCCAGCACCAGCCGCTCCCAGCTGCGCGGGAGGACGCGCGTCACGCCGCGTCTTCGCCCAGTTCGGCCAGCAGCCGCGCCTGGTGCTCGGCCGACAGCGCGTCGAGCAGCTCGTCGAGGTCGCCGTCCATCACCTGCTGCAGCCGGTACAGCGTGAGATTGATGCGGTGGTCGGTGACGCGGCCCTGCGGGAAGTTGTAGGTGCGGATGCGCTCGGAGCGGTCGCCCGAGCCGACCAGCGACCTGCGCTGCGCCGCCTCGCGCGCCTGCGCCTCGCTCGCGCGCCGGTCCTTCAGCCGCGCGGCGAGCACCTTCATCGCGCGATCGCGGTTGCGGTGCTGCGAGCGGTCGTCCTGGCATTCGACGACGATGCCGGTGGGCAGGTGCGTGATCCGCACCGCCGATTCGGTCTTGTTCACGTGCTGGCCGCCCGCGCCGGACGAGCGGAAGACGTCCACGCGGATCTCGTCGGGGTCGATCTCGATCTCGCCGAGTTCGTCGGCCTCGGGTAGCACGGCGACCGTGCACGCCGACGTGTGGATGCGCCCCTGCGCCTCGGTTTCGGGGACGCGCTGCACGCGGTGCCCGCCCGACTCGAACTTCAATCGCGAATACGCGCCGGCCCCGGCGATGCGCACGATCACCTCCTTGTAGCCGCCGAGGTCGGATTCGCTGGCGGAGACGATCTCCGTCTGCCAGTGCTGGCGTTCCGCGAAGCGCAGGTACATGCGCAGCAGGTCGGCGGCGAACAGCGCCGACTCCTCGCCGCCGGTGCCGGCGCGGATCTCGACGAAGACGCTGCGCTCGTCGTCGGGGTCGCGCGGCAGCAGCAGCTTCTGCAGCCGCAGCGTCTGCTGCTCGGCGCGCGCCTGCGCCGCCGCCGCTTCCTCGTCGGCGAAGGCGCGCAGTTCCGGGTCGGCGCGCATCTGTTCGGCCGTGTCGCGGTCGGCGATCGCGCGCTTCCACTCGTGGAAGCATTCGACGATCTCCGACAGCTCCGCATGCTCGCGCCCCGCATTGCGAAAGGCGTCGAGGTCGTGCGCAGCGTCCTCGCTCGACAGCATCAGGTTCACTTCGGCCAGGCGTCGCTCGAGGTTCTCGAGCTTCGCCTGCATCGAGGCCTTCATCGCGCTCGCGTCCTCAGGTTCGTACCTCGGGTTCCTTCAGCGCGACGGTTCGCGCTCGACGCGATGGCTGGCGAGGGCGCTTTCGGCAGGCGCGCGCTCCACGGGCGCGACGCGCTCGGGCAACAGCTGCTCGATCAGCGGCAACAGCTGCTCGCGCTGCGCGGCCGAGCCGTGCAGCAGTATCGTGGGCCCGTGCAGGAACTTGCTGGTGAGCGCGTGCGCGAGCGACTCCAGCACGCGGTCGGCGTTCTCGCCGGCGGCCAGCGCGCGCCTGGCGCGTTCGAGCTCGGTGCGCTTCAGCGACTCTCCGCGCGAATGCAGCGTGCGGATCGCCGGCACCGCCTCGCGCGAGCGCATCCACTGCATGAACGCGTCCACCCGCGTCTCGATGATGGCCTCGGCCTGCGCGACCGCCGCCAGGCGGTTCTCCTGGCCGGACGCGACCTGGCGGCCGAGATCGTCGATCGTGTAGAGGAAGACGTCGTCCAGCCGCGCCACCTCGGGTTCGATGTCGCGCGGAACCGCCAGGTCGACCATGAACATCGGCCGGCGCCGGCGCGCGCGCGTGGCGCGCTCGACCATTCCGAGGCCGATGATCGGCAGCGAGCTGGCCGTGCACGAGACGACGATGTCGAATTCGTCGAGTCGGTCGCTCAGCTCGGCCAGCCGCAGCGCTTCGGCGCCGAAGCGCTGCGCGAGGCGGTTGGCGCGCTCGACGGTGCGGTTGGCGACGACGATGCGCTTCGGATGCTGCGCGGCGAAGTGCGTGGCGGCCAGCTCGATCATCTCGCCGGCGCCGACGAACAGCACCTGCGTTTCGTGCAGATCTTCGAAGATGCGCCGCGCCAGGCGCACGGCGGCAGCCGCCATTGACACCGATTGCGAGCCGATGGCGGTGGTCGTGCGCACTTCCTTGGCCACCGCGAACGAGCGCTGGAACAGTTGGTGCAGGTTCGAGCCGAGCGAGCCTTCGCCGTGCGCGATGCGCATCGCCTCCTTCATCTGCCCGAGGATCTGGGTTTCGCCGAGCACCATCGAGTCGAGGCCCGAGGCGACGCGAAACGCGTGTCGCACTGCTTCGTTGTTCGGCAGCGCGTACAGGTGCGACTGCAGCGCGTCGGACTCGCCGTGGCGTCCGTCGAGCCACTCGGCGATCCGCGCCTGCGCCTGCGCCGGCTCGGGGGTTGCGCAGTAGATCTCGGTGCGGTTGCAGGTGGAGAGGATCGCCGTTTCGGGGGCGGCCGGTTGCAGCCGCGCGCGCAGGTCGGCCAGCGCACCGCGCAAGGCTTCGCCCGGGAACGACACGCGCTCGCGCAGGCGCAGCGGCGCCGTCCGGTGGTTCAGCCCGAGCGTCAGCAGTTCCATAACTGGCTGAATTTTAATGGACTTCGCCGTTCGCGTGTGCGCCGAGGAAAAGTTTGTAGCCGGGGTGCCGGGATTCGTCGCGGTAGGGGTAGCCGAGCGTGTCGAGGAAACGGGCGAACTTCTCGTCGTCCCGGGCCGGAACCTGCATGCCGACCAGGATGCGCCCGTAGTCGGCGCCATGGTTGCGGTAGTGGAACAGCGAAATGTTCCAGTTCGGGCTCATGCTCGACAGGAAGCGCATCAGCGCCCCCGGCCGCTCGGGAAACTCGAAGCTGTACAGCCGCTCGTCGCGCGCCAGCGGCGAGTTGCCGCCGACCATGTGGCGCAGGTGCAGCTTGCCCAGCTCGTCCTCGGTGAGGTCGACCGTGCGGAAGCCGGCCTCGGTGAAGGCGCGTGCCAGCTCCTGCCCCTCGTCGGCGCGCGAGGTCTGGATGCCGACGAAGACGTGCGCCTCGGTCGGGTCGGCGATCCGGTAGTTGAACTCGGTGACGCTGCGCGGCCCGACGATCGAGCAGAAGCGGCGGAAGCTGCCGCGCTCCTCGGGGATGGTCACCGCGAAGATCGCCTCGCGTTTCTCGCCGATCTCGGCACGCTCGGAGACGAAGCGCAGCCGGTCGAAATTCATGTTCGCGCCGCTGGTCACCGCCACCAGCGTGCGCCCGTTCACGCCCTCGCGCGCGACCCAGGCCTTCAGCCCGGCTACCGACAGGGCGCCGGCCGGCTCGAGGATCGAGCGCGTGTCCTGGAAGACGTCCTTGATGGCCGCGCAGATCGCGTCGGTATCGACGACGACGATGCCGTCGACCAGCTCGCGGCACAGCCGGAAGGTTTCGACGCCGACCTTCTTCACCGCGGTACCGTCGGAGAACAGGCCCACGTCGTGCAGTTCGACGCGCTCGCCGGCGGCGATCGAGCGCGCCATCGCGTCGGA
>ERZ778017.1269-NODE-1269-length-25887-cov-131.332959_pt1 | contig 25887 bp, 24 predicted proteins | sample MGYA00375747_ERZ778017 | MGnify/ENA primary metagenome ERZ778017 (study PRJEB29350, sample SAMN05509838) | bioreactor metagenome | biome: bioreactor; material: wastewater | place: South Africa: University of Cape Town | collected 2014-03-17 ...
CCGGCCGCCACTCAGACGCCGCAGGAGGCGACCCCGGCGTCCCCGCCGGCCGTCTTGGGCTACCCCGTGGTGCAGAGCGTTGACGGCGCAGTCAAGGGCATGCAGAACGGCCAGGCACTGTGGACGTTGGCGTTTCCCGTAGGAAGCGGCGAGACGGCGGGGCTATTCCAGGCGGGAACAGACGCCTACGTTGGTCACGGCAACAGCGTGCTAGTCGTCGACGCCCGCACCGGCGTGGTCCAGAAGCGCTACCGCTTGCCTGCGCAGGTAACCGCCATCACCAACTCTGCTGGCGTGCCGCTGGCCGCCATCACCTACTCGAACGGCGCAGAGGGCCGCATCGCCATCCTCTCCTCTGGCCCAGAGGCCAGCGAGCCGTTCGACGTCGATCCGAAGCTCTACGGTTGGCTGCGCACGGAAGCGCTTGGCGAGAACCCAACCGAGCGCCTGCGGCAGGACCCGACTAACCCGTGGCTCTACCTGGAGGCCGCCAGGGCCGCCCAACCAGGCAGCAACGACGAGGCGCGCTACATCGACGGCGCGCTCGCGAACGCCGCCACGTTCTACGAGCGGGCGCAGCTCGCGCGTGAACTCATGCGCTTCTCGCCGCCGCAGCGCGAGGCGGCAGCCAGCGCCATGTACGGCGCCCTTTCAGACTTCGTGGCGCGCGGTTACCGCGCCGAGCTCCTCTTCGATGAGGCGTTGGCGGAGACATACGGCTTCCCGCTCGGCGCGCTGCAGGCCGCCTTGGGTCGCGGAGACATCCAGGCCGCCGGCTTCTGGGCAGACTGGGTCTACCCTCTCTCCACGCCGGCCGTGCCCGCGACACAAGCCGCACTGCGCGATTACGCCGATTACCTCCGCGCGGACGGTCAACGTGAGGCCGCGAGCCAGTGGCTCGAGCGTTCACGCGAGGGCGCAGGATTCGACCTGGCCGCCGCCATCAGGCAGGCAGCGCTGGACGTTGGCCGCACGGGTTGGTACGGCGTAGCTGCGCTGCTCGTCGCCCTCATCGCGCTGTACGTCACGCTTGCCGCCAAGTACTGGCGCGCGCAAAGCCTGAACCTGCGCCGCAACTCCGGCAAGGGCGGCGGGGCGCGGCTCTTCTTCTTGCGCTACGCCACCTTCACCGAGCGGCTAGTCGCCGTCCTACTCTTGGCAGCGGCGATGGCCCTCACCGGCTTGCAAGGCTGGGCGCGTGACGGCGACGCGTTGCCAGCCGCTTGGGGTTCTGGCTCGCTTGCGTCCGTGCCGTCACTCGACGCCTTGGCCCGCACCAGCGGTAGCGGCCCAGACATCGGCTTCGTGAGGGGCTACGCGGAGCAGACCGCTGGCCTGACAGATCCGGCAGCGGAGGCGTACCGCACGGCGCCGAACGATGCAGACGCCGTCAACAACCTTGGCGTACTGACGAACGATCCGGCCCTCTACCAGCGTGCACTCGACCTCAAGCCAGGCCTGCCGGCCGCGAACTTCAATCTTGGTCAGGGCAGCAACCCTTCGCGGCTCATGGCGGCGTTCGCTCCGGACGACAAGGCGCTCGTCGTGCCGGACGAGACGCGGTTGCGCAGCGCCGTGACTGGCACTTTCCTAGAGGCGCTAGCCAACGTCTTCACCAACCCGTGGGCCGCCCTAACCGGCGTTGCTGGCGTTGGCGTCGCGCAGTGGGTGTGGCTCGTCATCGTCGTGGCGTTCCTCATCGTCGTGCTCTTCAACCTCATCCAGCTCGTCCTGCCGCGGCCGCGTCTAGCGCGCAACGCGCCGCGCACACCCCTTTATCACGTGCTCGCCGTGCTCCTACCCGGCACCGGTCAGGCTGACGAGTTCTGGGGCTTGCTGCTCGCCGTGCCGTGGGCCATCTTCGGCGTCGACCTCCTGCTTCACTACGTGCCAATGGGCGTCGGACCCGCCATCAGTTACATGACGGACCTCATCGCGTTAGGCGTCATCTACCTCATCAACCTCGTGACGTTCTTCGTGGAGTTGGCCTCGTACAACAGGCGCATGCAGGCCCTCAAGGTCAACGACCCGCAAACGGCCCGCGAGTACGGCATGCGAGTCGGCGCCTGACCAAGACTTCAACCACCAAGGAGCGCACGCGCGTAGTCGGGTACGCCCTCGTCGCGTTCGCCGCGCTCCTCTGGGCGTTGTTGGGGGTCTTCTCCAAGAACCTCCTCGCCGCCGGGGTCGGTCCCACCGAGATAGCGTTCTGGCGCGCCGCGATCGGCGGCGCGCTGTTCGTAGTGCACGCCATGGTGGAGGGGAACCTGCGCCTCCAGCGCAGGTCCGACGCCCTGGCGTTCGTGGCGTTCGCGCTCGTTGGCGTGACGCTCTTCTATACGGCCCTCAACATCGCCATCGAGGCTGGCGGCGTGAGCCTGGCGTTCATCCTCCTCTACTCGGCGCCGGCGTTCGTAGCTGTGCTCGCCGCCCTCCTGCTTGGCGAGCGCCTAACGCGCCTGAAGGGCCTGCTCGTTGCCGTGGCGGTCGTGGGGGTGGCGCTCGTCGCACAGGGCGGCGAATCCGGCATGACGGTGAGTTTCAGGAGCGTGACTTGGGGCCTGATAGCTGGCGCCTCGTACGCGAGTTACTACCTCTTCGGCAAGTGGATCCTCAGGCGCTACCGGCCAGCCACCATCTACGCGTTCGTCATGCCCCTCGGCGCGCTCGGGTTGCTGCCGTTCACGCCGTTCGCCGCCGTGAAGCACGCCACCTTGGAGATCTGGCTCTACCTCGTCCTCATGTCAGTCCTCTCTACGTATGCCGCTTACCTCGTCTATTACACGGGGTTGAAGCGCGTCGAGGCGTCGAGGGCGGTGCTCGTCGCGACCATAGAGCCCGTCGTTGCCGCGGCGCTTGCCGCCTGGCTCTTCGGGGAGCGCCTTGGCACCCTCGGCATCCTCGGCGGGGCGTTAGTGGTGGGAGCGGCCATGCTCTCCGCCCTCCCGGAGCGCGGTCGGCGCTCGCGCGCCCACGAGCCCGTCGGTGCCGACCCGGGCGTTGACGACCTCGTACGCTAGTGCTAGCATTGCAACGTTATCAGCGGTAATGCATAAGCATCCGCTCGGTCACTAACCCGCACATCATGGCTAGCACTCGGCGCCCCCACCACCTCAGTACCCAGAAGAACCTACGAGCCCGACGTAGCTGAGCGCACTGACGCCACCTCGCTAGCGTAGCCATCACGGCCGCTCCCATGAGGTGGCGGCCGTGATTCTCGGTCGTCATTATGCATGCATAGCGGGTAAGCGCCACGCACTAGCGCCAGAACGTTAAGGAGCAGAGATGAACGCTAACGAGAAGCAGATCAAGAAGGTCGTCCTGGCGTACTCAGGTGGCCTCGACACTTCGGTCATCCTCCACTGGATCAAGGAGAAGTACGGCGCCGAGGTCGTTGCCTTCACGGCCGACATCGGCCAGGGCGACGAGGTGGCAGAAGCCAAGGCCAAGGCCCTCCGCACCGGCGCCGTTGCCGCCTACGCCGTCGACTTACGGAAGGAGTTCGTCGAGGACTTCGTGTTCCCCGTGCTGCGCTCGGGAGCAACCTACGAGGGCTACTACCTCCTCGGCACCTCTTTCGCCCGGCCGCTCATCGCCCGCAAGATGGTCGAGATCGCGGAGGCAGAGGGCGCCGACGCCGTCGCGCACGGCGCAACCGGCAAGGGCAACGACCAGGTGCGCTTCGAGCTGTCTGCATACGCGCTCAAGCCCGACATCCAGGTCATCGCCCCGTGGCGCGAGTGGGACTTGAAGGGCCGCGAGGACTGCATCGCTTACGCCAAGGAGCACGACATCGACGTTCCCGTAACGAAGGAGAAGCCGTACTCCACGGACGCCAACCTGTTCCACATCTCATACGAGGGCGGCGTCCTCGAGGACCCGTGGGCCGAGCCGCCACGCGGCATGTGGAAACTCACCGTCGACCCGGAAGACGCTCCCGACGAAGGGCAAGTCGTTACCGTCACCTTCGAGCACGGCAACCCAGTAGCCATCGACGGTGAGCGCCTCGCGCCCGTGGAGCTCCTCAGCAAGGCGAACGCCATCGCTGGCAAGCACGGCGTCGGGCGCGTTGACATCGTCGAGAACCGCTTCGTCGGCATGAAGTCGCGCGGCTGCTACGAGACCCCGGGCGGCACCCTCCTCTTCCACGCTCACAAGGCCGTCGAGTCGTTGACCCTCGACCGCCAAGTCCTGCAACTGCGAGACGATCTCGTGCCGCGCTATGCCGCCGCCGTCTACAACGGCTTCTGGTTCGCGCCAGAGCGCGTCGCGCTGCAGAACCTGATGGACGACATCCAGCAGGTCGTCAACGGCGAAGCGCGCATCAAGCTCTACAAGGGCAGCGTCACCGTGCTCGGCCGCCGCTCGCCCAACAGCCTCTACCGCCAAGACGTCGTCACCTTCGAGGAAGACAGCGTCTACCATCAGGCCGACGCGGACGGCTTCATCAAGCTGAACGCCCTCAGGCTCCGGATCGCCAAGCAGCTCGCGTCGGCAACGGCGCAGGGCTGAGGGCTAGGAGCAGTGGCCAGCCCCGCCGTTCTCCCCAAGAAGCCAGGGGCCGATTACGCTCCGCCGCGCCTGCGTGACGCGAGGGCGTCAGACGCCGCCTCGCTAGCGCGGCTTTACGCCGTCGCGCGCCCCGAACTGGCGCTTAGTAGCGCCGACTTCCGTGAGTGGCTCTCGCTTGACAGCGCGCTGCTGGTAGAGGACGCGGCCGGCGAGGTCGTAGCCGCGCTCCGTTACGGCGAGGAGGCGGAGGGGTGGCGCGTAGAGCCGATCGTCACCGACCCTGACCACCGCGGCCAAGGTTACGGGCGCTGGCTGATGACGATGCTCGAGGCGGAAGCCATCCGCGCCAACGTGCCTTACCTCGCCCTCAAGCTCAGCGACCCTGCGGTGCTCCCCTACTATCTGCGCCTTGGTTACCGGCCGCTGGAGGACGACGAACTCGACCTCGTCAAGCGCGTCGGTGGGGTATGGCAGCGGCGGAGCAGCACATCATGAGCGGCGCGTCTGACAAGCCGCGCGACGCCCGCATGTGGGGCGGCAGGTTCGCTGAGCCAACCGACGCGCTCGTGCAGCGCGTAAACGCCTCGATCACCGTCGACTCGGCGATGGCCGAGGATGACCTGCTCGGCTCCATCGCTCACGCGACCATGCTGGCGCGTCAGGGGATCATCACGAGCGCGGAGGGCGACGCCATCGTCGCCGGCCTGCGCGAGCTGTTGGCGGAGGTGCGGGCTGGCAAGGTGACGTGGCGCGAGGAGCTAGAGGACGTGCACATGAACCTCGAGTCGCTCCTCACAGAGCGCCTCGGCGCCGTTGGCGGGAAACTCCACACCGCTCGCAGCCGCAACGACCAGGTCGCTACCGACGCCCGCCTCTACCTAGCGCGCCGCGGCCGCGAGCTGCGTGACCTGATCGTCGAGCTGCGGCGCGTGCTCGTGCAGTTGGCCGCTGAGCACATCGACGTGATCATGCCCGGCTACACGCACTTGCAGGTGGCGCAACCTGTGCGGTTCTCGCACCATCTGCTCGCCTACCACGAGATGTTCAAGCGCGATCAGGGCCGCATGGAGGATGCACTCGAGCGCGCGGACGTGTCGCCGCTGGGCGCGGGCGCCCTCGCTGGCACGACGTTCCCTATCGACCGCGACCTCACGGCGGAACTCCTCGGCTTCGGCAGCGTCGCGGCCAACTCGCTCGACGCCGTCTCCGACCGCGATTACATGCTCGAGACGCTCTCCGCCCTCTCCATCCTGATGATGCACCTCTCGCGCCTAAGCGAAGAGCTCATCTTGTGGTCGTCCGCCGAGTTCGGCTTCGTCACCCTCAGTGACGCTTACACGACTGGCAGTTCGATCATGCCGCAGAAGAAGAACCCGGACGTCTGCGAGCTCGTCAGGGGGAAGACGGGCCGCGTGTACGGCTCCCTGATCGGGCTCCTGACGGTCATGAAGGGCCTGCCGCTTGCGTACAACAAGGACATGCAGGAGGACAAAGAGGGCCTGTTCGACGCACTAGACACGGCACGCGATTGCGTGCGCCTCTACGTCGGCATGTTGCCGCGCATGCGCGTGCATGCTGACCGCATGCGGGCCGCGGCTGGGCGCGGCTACTCGAACGCCACCGACCTCGCTGATTACCTCGTGCGGCGCGGCTTAGCTTTCCGCGACGCCCACCACGTAGTCGGTCGCCTGGTCGCCTTGGCGGTGCGGCGCGGTGTCGCCCTCGAGGAACTGTCGCTTGCTGACATGCAGGAAGCCGAGCCCGTCATCGGCGCGGACGTGTTCAGCGCCCTCGAGCTCGACACGGTGGTTGACGCCCGCAAGTCTTACGGCGGCACCGCACGCGCCCGCGTGCTCGAACAGGTCGCCGCAGCCAACGCCAACCTCGAGGCCATCAAGCCGCTAGCGCCCACCAACCACGTGGAGGAGCAAGGATGAGCGAGTTCCTTGGCACGACGCCACAACCCCTGCCTACCGCGCCAGACGCCAAGCCAGCGGTGCAACTGACCGTACGCCCGGCCCGCGCCGAGGACGTCCCGCTCATCTTCGAGAACATCGGCTACTGGGCTGGGCAAGGCCGCATGCTCGTTCGCCCCATGCAGAACATCTTCGAGAACCTCCGTGACTTCTTCGTCGCCGAGGTCGACGAAGGCAACGGTCCGCAGTTCGCAGGTAACGGCGCCATGCACATCCTGTGGGGCGACATCGCCGAGGTCCGCGGGCTGGCGGTCGCACCGAACGTACGCTCGCGCGGCGTAGGCAAGGCGCTCGTAGCCGCGTGCGAGGAGGAGGCGCGGCGCGTAGGCATACCCGTGCTCTTCGCTTGGACTTACGAAGTCGAGTTCTTCGAGCGTTGCGGCTTCAACCTCATCGACAAGACCCGCGACCTGCACCCGCGCGTGTGGTCCGAGTGCCTCCGCTGCCCCTTCTACGTCGGCTGCAACGAGAACGGTGTCGTCAAGCGCCTGGACGGCATCCCGCTGCCACACAACCTCCCGGAGCCGCCGCCAGCGCAAGTGCCGCCCGGCATCCGCTGAGGACCTAACGCCCATTACCGGCCGCGCAGGCGAGACATGCGCGGCCGGTATAGTCGAGCCGTGACTGCCAAAGTCCTGTTAGCGCACACCGGCGGCACCATCGGCATGCGCCGCGGCGCGCGCGGTTACGCGCCGAGCCCGGGCCACCTGGCCGAGTTGCTTGGGCGGATGCCCGAGCTAGCGGACCCGCGCATGCCGGGGATCGAGCTCGTGGAGTTCGCGCCGCTTCTGGACTCGGCCGACATGACCCCGCCAGACTGGACGCGCATCGCTGAGGAAGTAGCTCGGCGACACGACGACGTGGACGGCGTGGTCATCCTTCACGGCACTGACACCATGGCGTTCACGTCGTCCGCCCTCTCGTTCCTGCTCGAGGGTCTATCGAAGCCCGTGATCGTCACGGGGTCACAGGTGCCTCTCGTCGAGCTGCGCTCCGACGCGCGCGAGAACCTCGTCACCTCGCTCCAACTCGCTGCCCGCCCCGACCTGCACGAGGTGTGCGTCTACTTCTCCGGCCTGGTCCTGCGCGGCAACCGCGCCACCAAGGTCTCGGCAGCTGGCTTCGACGCGTTCGACTCACCTAACGAACTGCCGCTAGGGCGAGTCGGCGTCGACATCACGCTCAGGCCGGGCGCCGCTAGGCCTCCGCAGGCGAGGCCGCTGCGCGTGCGACGACTGCGAGACGTGACGGTCGCCGCGGTGCGCCTCTTCCCCGGCATGAGTGCGCGCTTCCTGCGCCACGTGTTGCGGGAACCGCTCGAGGGCCTCGTGCTCGAGACTTATGGGGCTGGCAACGCACCGACGCGCGACCTCGAACTGCTGCGCGAGCTGGCCCGCGCCGTCGAACGCGGCGTGGTCGTGGTGAACACGACGCAGTGCCTGCGCGGCAGAGTCGACATGGCTGGTTACGCGACCGGCGCCGCCCTGGCAGAGACCGGCGTCGTTGGCGGCGCGGACATGACGCCCGAGGCGGCGCTTAGCAAGCTCATCTACTTGCTCGGCAGCGACATCGGCCCGCAAGCGACGCGGGCCGCCATCACGCAAGACTTGCGCGGGGAACTGACGCCCGCTTAGCACGCCGCTCACGGCGCTGGCGCGGTCCACGGTTATGCTGGGTTCGTGTTCGACGACGACATCGCCGCTGCCACCTCGGGCCTGCCTTCCCTCGACGGCGCTCAGCTAGATCACGTTGGCATCGCCGTCGCGCACTTGGCTGATGGCGCTGCGCCGTTCGAGCTGCTCGGCTTGGGGCGCGAGGGTCAGGACGAGCTGGTGCGGGGCCAAGACGTGCACGTGCGCACGCTGCGGGCAGGTGACGTGCTCATCGAACTCCTCGCCCCAGTGAGCGACCAAGGGGCGGTGGCGCGCTTCCTCGCGAAGCGCGGTCCCGGCCTGCACCACTTGGCGTTCCGCGTAGAAGACCTTGACGCCGAGATCGTCCGGCTGCAGGGCGAGGGCGTCCCACTCATAGATACAACGCCGCGGCCTGGCATTCACGGCACGAGGGTCGTGTTCATCCACCCCCGCTTCGCTGACGGGGTGCTCGTCGAGTTAGTCGAATACCCGCCCACCTGATGGCTGCTGGTTCACCTGATGCCAAGGCACGTCCGTGGCGCGAGCGGCCAGCGTGGGTGCGGTGGGCCGGTTGGTCGGCCGCCGTGTTGTGGGCAGCGTTCCTCTTCCTGCAATCGAGTTCATCAACCGCCGGCTCGTTCCTCGCGGCGTTTCCGCCAGGCAGCGACAAGATCGTCCACGCGGGCGCGTTCGGGCTGCTAGGTGCCCTCGTGACGCTGGCTAGCGGCAACCCGCTTCTTGGCATCGTGCTCGCCTTCGCTTATGGCGCCAGCGACGAGATCCACCAATGGTTCGTGCCTGAGCGCGCCACTGACGTCCTCGACTTGCTCGCGGACACCGTCGGCGGGGCCGTCGGTGCGTTCGGCGTGGAGTTCCTTGCGCGCCGGCGTCACCGCAGGTCATTACAATGACGGCATGAACGCAGATAACCAGAGCTCCCGCGGCCCTCGCATCGTGTTCGTGGGTGCCGGCCGGATGGGAGGGGCGGTCCTGCAAGGTGCGCTGGCTGCGGGCGCCCTTAAACAAGACGAGGTGGCCATCTTCCACCCCAACCCCAGGCGCCTTGCCGAACTAACGGAACGCTTTGGAGTGGCCGGCGTCGACGACGCTGGCCTTCACGACGCGCAGCACGTGCTGTTGGCCGTCAAGCCGCAGTCGTTCGCGAAAGTAGCTCCCATAGTGGCGCAGCGCCACGCCTCGTTCATCTCGCTCATGGCAGGCGTAACGGCCGAGACCATCGCGCGGCGCGTCGGCTCGATGCGCGTCATCCGCGCCATGCCGAACTTGGGAGCCGGCCTCGGAGTGGCAGCCACCGCGCTCACCTGGCTACCAGAGGCAACCGCGGACGACGTCGCCCTCGCACGCCGCCTTTTCGGCTCGGTAGGGCGCGTTTACGACTTACGCGAGGAGCTCTTCGACGCGTTCACGGGCATGGCTGGCTCCGGTCCGGCGTACGTGGCCGTCATGGCGGAGGCGCTAGCCGACGGCGGCGTGCGCGTAGGCCTAGACCGCTCCCTCGCGCGCGACGTGGCGCGGCAAGTTCTGCTCGCCTCGGCGAAGTTGCTCGAGACGCGCCACCCTAGCGAACTCAAGGACGAAGTCTCGTCGGCGGGCGGTACCGCCATCGCGGGGGTGCGCACGCTCGAGCGGCACCGCCTGCGCTTCGCGCTCATCGACGCCATCGAGGAAGCAACGCGCCGGGCAGGCGAACTAAGCGGCGAGGGCAGCAAGTGAGGCCGCACCTCGCTGCGTTACTCCTAGCGCTGCTACTCGGCGGCGGCGCAACGGCGCAGGGTTACTACCCCGCCGCTGCCGGCTACAGCTGGACGTACTCGTCGGGCGAGACGCAGTCCATGACCGGTCCGCGCGACCTGCAGGGTCGCAGCGTGATGGTTCTAACGCACTACCTCGAGGGCGTGCCCGTCTCGGAGGACTACCTCGCCTACCGCGCCGATGGCGTCATCAGCTACGGCTCTGCCTCCGGCGGCCAGCTCTTCCCTTACGACCCACCGATCCTCGTCTACCCAGCCGAACCCCTCGCGCCCGGCAGCAAGTGGACGAGCACGACGCAACTCCCCGGGTTCAGCCTCACCCTCGACTCCGAGGTCGTCGGCCTGCGCGGGGTAGCGACGCAAGCTGGGCGCTTCAACGCCTTGCTCATCCGCCAGACGACGCTGACTAGCAACGGCGGGCAGACGTTGCTCGACATCTACTTCGTTCCAACGGTCGGCATCGTGCGCTTCGTGACGCAAGACGGCACGACCATCGACTTGATCGAGAAGAGCTTCTAGGCCCCCTGCGGCACGACGCGACGCCACAGCTCGTCGAACGTGCCAGCGACCAGCGCCTCGCGGATGTCTTGCATGAGGCGCGCCATGAACCGCAGGTTGTGGATGGTCGCTAGTTGCGGCCCGAGCGCCTCGCCCGCCTTGAAGAGGTGGCGCAGGTAGGCGCGCGTGAAGGTCCGGCACGTGTAGCAGTCGCAGCCGCTCTGCACGGGGCCGAGGTCGTCCTTGTATCGCGCGTTGATGATGTTGAGGCGGCCGTTACGCCCGCCGTCGCCCAAGTCGGGGCGCACTAGCAGCGTGCCCGTGCGGGCGTTGCGCGTGGGCATCACGCAGTCGAAGGTGTCTATGCCGCGTGCCACGGCCTCGAAGATGCTCGGAACGTCACCTATGCCTAGCAGGTGTCTAGGCTTGTCAGGCGGCAGGAGCGGCAGCGTCCAGTCGAGGATGGCGTACATATCCGCCCGCGTGGCGCCGAGGTTCCCGCCCACCGCGAGGCCGTCGAAGCCCATCGCGCCGATGACGGTGGCACTATCGATCCGTTGGTCGCGGAACGCGCCGCCTTGCACGATGCCGTAGAGCGCCTGGCGGTACCCGTGCAACGGAGCGCTAGCGCGAAACGCCGTTAGGCTGCGCTGCGCCCAGCGGTGCGTGCGCTCGAGCGAGCGCCTGGTGTACGCCTCGTCGTGCAGTGGGCTAGTGCACTCGTCGAAGGCGAGGACCATGTCTGCCCCGAGTTGGCGCTGGACCCCGATAGAAGTCTCGGGGTCGAAGCGGTGCTTCGAGCCGTCGATGTGGCTCTTGAACTCGACGCCGTCCTCGTCGACCTTGACCATGCCAGCCGCCGCGGCTAGGCGCCGTTGCCCCGCCTTCTGGTCCTCACCAGGGAAGATGTTGCCGATCTTCCCTACCCCGTGCTCGATCGCGGCGCCGAGGGAGAAGACCTGGAAGCCACCCGAGTCCGTTAAGATCGGCGCGTCCCAGTTCATGAAGCGGTGCAAGCCGCCGTGAGCGGCTACGAGCTCGGCTCCTGGCCGCAGGTAGAGGTGATAGGTGTTGGCGAAAAGTAGCTGCGTGCCCGTCTCCGCCACGGCAGCGGGCGTGAGGCTCTTGACGGTCGCTTGCGTACCTACCGCCACGAAGGCAGGCGTGTCGACGCTACCGTGAGCGGTAGTGAGGCGCCCAACGCGCGCCGTCCCCTGCGCCTGCGTTACCTGGAAATCAAGTCCAGCGGCTGGCGTCTCGGTTGGCGTGGTGCTCGAAGTAGATGGCATGGTTCCGCCCCTCGCGGGCCTGTCATCCTATCAGACAGCACTGGTAGGTTCTTCACTCACATGACGCCCTCATGTGCTATAGTCTCCGGCTAGAGGGCAACTGCCTTCTGCTTGGACGCTGAGAAACCTGCCTCGTATGTGGGCGCTTGAGACAGGTGGAGCGAGTAGCGCAACCGGCCAGGTGAGTGTCCCCTCATCTACCAAAGCCGTCAACGTCCGAGCGCGGGTCCCACATGACCCGCAGCCCGAGTCGTTCGGGCACCGACGCTTAGTCGGACTTGGAAGCTATGAAGTCTGTTCTGCATTTGGGCGCTTGGAACAGATGGAGCGAGTAGCGCAACCGGCCAAGGGACACGCGAACAGGCAACCGTAGCGTTGCTATATAGCGGAGGAGCCGGACGAGCGCCCAGGACCAAGCGGGTCCAGGGATGCCATGACGGGACGAGCTAAGCGAAACGCGGGTCACACCAACGAACGGGCGTACGGCGCTCGGTTCAGCTTCGCCGTGCTTATCATTACCGCCATGCTCGTGCTTAGCGGCTGCAGCACCACGGAAGTCCTTACTGCCACCAACCACGACGCTGAGACGCGCACCGCTAGCCTCCAGAGCAGCACGATGTTCGGCGCCTTCACGTACGGCGGGGTATGGCAAGGGCTCGAGCCCATCCTGCAGCTCGAGTTGAACTTGGGCCGCCGCCTCGATGTCGTGCACTGGTTCACGAACTGGGAGAACCCCTACTTCCCCGACCTCGTCACCCTGGCGTCCCAAGGCGGACGCAAGCCGTTGATCAGCTGGCAGAGCCACAACCAGTCCAACGCTGACATCGCTGCGGGAGTCTACGACGACTACATCCGCGACTGGGCTCGCGGCGCAGCCACGGCAAGCGGCCCGATCTACGTGCGGCTCTTCCCCGAAATGAACGGCAGCTGGACGAACTGGAACGGCGACCCAGCCGCGATGGCCGCCGCCTGGCGCCATGTGGTCGACCTCTTCCGCGAGGAGGGCGCCTACAACGTGCAGTGGGTGTTCAGCCCGAACGTAACGGACTCGCCACGCACCGCAGAGAACGCCATGGAGCTCTACTACCCGGGCGACGATTACGTCGACGTCCTCGCCCTGGACGGCTACAACTGGGGCGAAACGCTTCCTGAAACCGGCGGTTGGCGCTCGTTCGAGGACGTCTTCCGCGTGGGTTACGACCGCATCACGGCGATCGGCCCGCAACCAGTTTGGATCGCCGAGTTCGCTAGTTCAGACGAGGGTGGCGACAAGAGCGCTTGGGTGCGCGACATGTTCGCGACCACCGGCTTCCAGCGCATCGAGGCGCTCATCTGGTTCAACGAGGACAAGGAAGCCGACTGGCGGATAGACTCAGACGCCGCCACGCTCCAGGCCTTCCGCGACTCGCTGTCAAGCGGCACCGTGCTAGCCAGCACGCGCTGATAAACGCGCAAAGCACCTAGCCAGTTTCTCAACGCAGGCGTCTTGAGAACCAACGGTGTGAGGTGTTACCTTCGTATGGAACCTCACAGCGGACCTCCGTCCGCCAACCGGACTGGATGAAAGAGACCGCTATCACCCCCGCCAGGCTGTTGTGGCCCCGCCCCAAGTGGGCCCTACGGTTGCGCATCGTGGCAACTGGCCTGGCGACGGCCCTGATCTTAGCGGCATGCTCGGAACCGACCCGCGTCCACAAGGACGTGTTCGCTGGCGACACTCCAGTGCTCGGAGCGTTCGTGCCGTCCGGGGTGTGGAACGACTTGAGGCCGCTAAAAGCGCTGGAAACGCGCGTCGGTGGGTCGTTCGCGTTAGCGCACTGGTACACGTCCTGGGACCTCCCGTACGATCCCGTGCCGGTCAACAACCTGCTCGCCCATGGCCGCATCCCGTTCGTCACCTGGCAAGCGCACCGTCAATCGTTGCCTGACATCATCGCCGGGCGTTACGACAGCTACATCAAGACCTGGGCTCACGGCGTCCGCGACGCGGCAGGCGTCGTCTACGTGCGGATCTTCCCGGAGATGAACGGCGACTGGGCCCCGTGGAACGGCGACCCGGAGGCCATGAAGGCCGCCTGGAAGCACGTCGTCGACCTGTTCAGGGCCGAAGGCGTCCGCAACGTCAAGTGGGTCTTCACCCCTAACGTCACCGACGAGCCGCGCGTGCCAGAGAACGCCATGGAGCTCTACTACCCTGGCGCAGACTACGTCGACGTGATCGGCCTCGACGGCTACAACTGGGGAACTACTAGGCCGAACATCGGGTGGCGCACTTACGAAGAGGTGTTCGAGGCGGGTTACGACCGCATCACTAGCCTGGGCGACCAACCCGTGTGGCTAGCAGAAGTCGCGTCCGCCGAACTCGGTGGCGACAAGGGCGGTTGGGTCGATGACATGTTGACCTCGACGGCGTTCCCCCGCATCAAGGCCATCGTGTGGTTCAACGAGGACAAAGAGACCGACTGGCGCATGGAGAGTTCAGCCGGATCGCTCGACGCTTTCAGGAAGCACTTCGAGGTTCTAGCGGAGGCGGAACAGGCTCTCGAGGAGGCGGGCCTCGAGGCGGCTCAAGTAGGCGGAACTTTGGCTACGTCAAGCGTCCGCGCAGGGGCAGGGGGCGCTGGGCGTTACGTTGAGCGCAAATGAGCAACGAAACTGGCCGCAACCGCCGTCGCCGTAACCAGCTCGGTCGCGGTCTTTGTATCTGGCTAGCCGTCTTGCTGGGGGTCCCGGCCGCGGCGGCACAGGCACACGCGCCTGACCCTGCTTACCTCACCCCGCGACCGCTGAGCCGCACCACCTACCAGCTCGACGTGCTCGCCTCCGGCATCTACGCCCCCGTCGACGCCGTGCCCCTGGACGACACTGGCGCCATCCTAGTCGTCACCCTCGACGGCACCGTCATGCGCTATCAAGATGGTGAGGTCGACCCGCGGCCGTTCCTCTCGCTTACTGGCCGCGTGACTGGCCTGCTCGGGGAGCAGGGCCTGTTCTCGATCGCCCTCGAGCCGGCCAAGCATGCCGCCGCGCTCGGCGGTCCCCGCCACCTGATCGCCGCTTTCACCGAGGCGGGCACGAACGATCTGCTGGTCGCTGCGTACCCGCTCCTCGCAGACCTAAGCGGGGCGCTGCGGGGAGCGGAGTCCATCATCCTGCGCCAGGCCGTTCCGGAGCCGTTCCACCACGGCGGCCAGGTGGCGTTCGGCCCGGACGGCCTGCTGTACGTAAGCATCGGTGACGGTCAGCGCGAGGTCGCGTACCTGCACGTCCAGCCGCACGTCGCCCAGGACCTGCGTTCCTTGCGCGGGAAGGTACTGCGCATAGATCCGTTCACTGGCGGCGCAAACCGTGCGTACACCGTCCCGGCCGACAACCCCTTCACCGCGCAAAGCGATCCGAAGGCCGCCTCAGCAGGTGCGCGGGGCGAGATCTGGGCGTACGGGTTCCGCAACCCGTGGAAGTTCAGCTTCGCGGCCTCTGACGGCGCTTTGCTCCTCTCGGACGTTGGTGAGGACCGCTGGGAAGAGATCGACGTGGTCGTCAGAGGCGGCAACTACGGTTGGCCTGCCCGTGAGGGGCCAGAGTGCCTCCTGCATCTCGAGGACGGCTCCCCTGTCGCGCCTGATTGCGAGGAGCTCGACCTCGTCGCGCCCGCGGCCTCTTACGGCCACCCGGCGATAGATCCTAGCGGGGGGTTCTCCGTGACCGGAGGCGTGGAGGTCATCGACCCGACGCTGCCGTCGCTGGTTGGCAAGTACGTGTTCGGAGACTTCGTCACGGGACGCATGTGGACGCTAGACAGGGCGACCAGCGAGGTGAACCTGATCATGCAGGGAGTCGGCGCCATCTCGAGCTTCGCCAACGACTCGAGCGGCGCCCTCTTGGTCACGTTGATTGATGGCACCCTCGCGCGCATACGCGAAGTGCATTAGCGCCCCCACCACGTTACTCGGCCGCTTAGGTCTGGTCGGCAGGGGTGGAGCGCGGCATGGTTGGCACGTAGCTCTCGCCGTACAGCCTGTTCCTGATGGAGTCGTAGAGCGGCACGTCTTTGATCTGGAAGCTCTGCACTAACTCAGCGGTCACGAAGTACGCCTGACCAACCGTGACGGTACCGTCTGCCACGAGCTTGGTGACACCTAGCAGCGCACGCTCTTCGTTCGTGACGTTGGCGGGGTCCTCGCGGAAAGCCGCGATCGTGGCAGCTAACGCCTTGGCGAGCGGCTTGAGGTCGTCGATGGCCATGACCAGCTCGCTGTGGCGTTGGCTGATCTTGCCCCTGACCACCCCTTCAAGCGGGTTGATGTAGCGGGCGTAGGCGAAGTGCTCGTCGTCGCCGTCCGGCTGCGCCTGCGCCCACGCGAGCTTGGCGGCGCCCGCGCAGATGGAGAAGTCTGGATCGAACACGGAGAACGTGCCCGCGAAGAAGGTGCTGTTGGCGAACGGAGACAGTGGATCGACCGAGATGGCCTTGATGAGGGTAAGGGCGTCGTTCGTGACTTGCGAGAGCCCAAGGTCGCCCGTGGGTCCGATCGCCAACGGATCCAGGTACGACTCGTTCAACAGCACGCGCAGGAGCAGGTCTGGCGAGACGTCGTAGGCCGTAGCAGCCACCTCGATGTTCGCCACGAGCGGCGCTAGGCGCGCCAGCACGAGCAGGCCCCAAGCCGACAGCGGCGTGTAGTCCGCCACCTGCCCGTCGAGCAGGCGTGGCCCGCTGGCTGGGCGAGCTACGGCGTCGACGCCGCAGTATGCCGACACGCGCCGCGGACCCTGCTTGGCCCCGGTCACCTGCAGGCCGAGGCTCGCTAACGGCGAGTTGAGCAGGTCGTCGATGCGCTGGGCAACCGCCTCGCTCGGAACGTCTACTTCAGTGACGGCGGTGCTTTCGCTCGACGCTATCGTCTCTTCCGCTGCTTCCGCTACTTCCGCTACATCCGCTACATCCGCTGCGCCAGCGGCGCCTAACTCCGCTTGGCCCGCAGCGCCTTCTGGCGCGGCGTTCGCGGCAGCTACAGGGGTCTCACCTGCCGGGCTACTACCGCCGACGTCCGGCTCAGCGTCCGTTAGGTCGTTCCCCTTAACGGACAACGGCAGGTTCATGTGCTCACTTCGTAGCACCGGGACGGAACCGTTGATGAGCCGCCACGTGTCTCGGTAACCGGGACGCGTTTCGCCTGCACTCCAAGCGGTGACCGCGAAGACGCTCGAGGCAACCAACAACAGCGCTCCCGTGCCGCCGAAGAACCTAAGTTGCGTCCTGCCCGTGGTCTTGGCATGCGGCCTTTCCCACGTGATGGTGGTGCGCGGATCCAACTCGTGGCGCTTAGAGAAGCTGCGTACCGCGCGCACTCCCCCAGTCACGAAGGTGATCGCGTTGAAGATGCGCAGCACCCCAAGCGCAAGCACGGAGCGAGCCCCCTGGCGCGCCACCCACCCTCCAAGCCGCCAGTTCTTGAACCCCAGGCCAACGCCAAGGCGCAGGAAGCCCCAGACCGCAAGCAGGCCCGTCATGAACACGTCAACACCCAACCAGACGAGCAGCGCCTCCAATGGCATGCCGTGACCAGGCAGCGCGAAGTTCAGGCCCATCGCCAACGGCAGCATCACGAGGAGCAGGAGGAGGCCGAGGAGGTTCTCGAAGTGTGCGGCCAACAAGGTGAAGCGCACGTTCGCCCGCAGCCCGCGCCATGTTTCCGGCACGAAGAAGCGCTTGAGGCCGTTCTCCACCCCACCGCCGTTCCAGCGCTCGATCTGCCTGAGGTAGCCCGGCAGGCTCAGCGGGTCGTCCGTGAACATGAGCGCCTCGCTGACGAACCTGGCGTTGCCGCCGCGCCGCATGGTGATGGGCGACTCACCCGTCACCGTCCCGACGTCCACTAGTTCACCAGCTACGAGCGCACTGAACCCCCGCTCGCGCAGCTCGTCGACGCTGATCGCAGTCTCCGTGACGGGTCCGTTCTGCACCGCCAGGGTGAAGTCGTGGTCCTCCGTCAGGGTGTCCGACGGCATCGGGAAGCACTCGCGCCGCGTGGTGAAACCGCAGCCGACCACGGTGTAAAGGCGCGAGTTACCGAAGATCTTGCTCGCACCGAACCGCGCCGTCTGCCCACTGCGCAGCACCGCCGAGATGGCGTACTCGGCCGACCGCGCCCGGTGGATCAGGCCGCCGACGGGCTTCCCTCGGCCCGGACTGGACGACAGTACGGCGCCAGACTGGATGGCGTAGTCCTCGAGCACGAAGCGCGCCTTTGCGCCTCGCCCCAATTTCCTCAAGCGGTAGAAGTTCGCCTTGAGGCCGGCGAGGAAGTCCTCGTGAAAGACGGTATCGCCGTCAACTAGGAGCACCCGCTCCGTGTTGAGCAAGCCGCCATCGAGCGCCACGTTGATGCTGTCGGACTTCGAGATCGGCTGGGCGTGCTCCACGACCGCGACCATGGGGCCGTTCGTGAGCAGCCAGCGCTCGTAGGTAGCGGTCGCTCCAGGCACGTGACCCTTGTCGATGGCCCTGTAACCGTACTCCGTCAAGGTCCGCCTTACGACTTCGCCAGTCGCGTCGGAGCCACCGTTGATGCTCACGACGATCTCGTCGATCGGCGAGCTCTGCCTCAGGAGCGACGACAGGGCGGCAGCGGCGCTCGCCTCTTCGTTGAACATGGGCGAGACGACGCCAACGCGGTCCGGCCCGATCACGGGCACGGACGAGTCTTTCGTTAGGCTTAACAAGGCGTTCGCGATCACCGTCGGGGTTGCGAAGAGGCCAGGGATGAACGGCATGGGTTCGGTAATCCTTCCGACTCTGCTATATCACGCCAAAACTTACACGCTTCATACACACATCGAACGGGACAGGTTAACTGCTGCACGTAAGAATAGGTGGCTAGCGGAACACGTCGCCTCAACCCACTAGCGAGGCCGCCGAAGTTAACTCGCCTTAACCAACGCAGTGAGCATTATGTGCGAACTCTCACACTTCGTCTGCTAGTATGCCGCGATTGGGAGGTGCAGATGGCTCTGCACATCAGCGGCAAGCTCCTGGCCCTCGGGCTAGTGATCTCTGCCCTCATCACCGCCTTCAGCGCACCACGCACGGAACCCGTCGTTCCTGTGGAGCTCGCGGTCGCCCCCTTCGCTGAGGTTCTTACCGTTTCGGTCGTCGCACCAGTCGGCCTCGCGCTTCAAGGGCCTGACGCTAACCCTCGCATGACTTTGAGGGCAACGGGCTACAACTCTCACGAGAGCCAGACAGACGCGTCGCCGTTCACTACCTCCACGGGTGCGAGGACGCGCTTCGGGATCGTGGCGGTAAGCCGCGACCTGCTAGGCGGCAGCCTGCCATACGGTTCGCTCGTGCGCATCCGTGACCTCGGCAACTATCACACTGGTAGGGGAGCAGGCTCCTTCCAGGCGCTGCTAGACGACCAACTCTTCATAGTGGAGGACACCATGCACGCGCGCAAGACGCTGCAGGTGGACGTCTGGTTCGAGAGTTACTCGCAAGCGGTCAGTTGGGGCGTACGCAAGGTAGAAGTCGAGCTCATTCGCTACGGTCGTTCAGGCTCCGAGCTCATGCCAGCGGTAGCAACTGACTTCCAGACGGTACCAACACTGCTCGCCTCGCGCTAACCTCAGGCGTGCGAACGCTCGTACCCTACCTAGCCTGGCGTCACGTTCGGCGGCGTGGCCTGCAGTCTGCCCTCACCGTTTCGGGGGTGGCCGTGGGCGTTGCCGTGCTCATCATCGCGCTGTCGTTGACGAACGGCTTCATAGATGAGCTGATCTCGAGCACGCTTCGCGCCACGCCCATGCTCACCCTCCAGAGCTTCATCCCTGGAGACACGTTGCCGGACGACCCTTCCCTGTTGGCGGCGCTCACCGCCGAGCCGAGCGTGACCGCGGCCGCGCCGTTCCTCTCCGGGCAGGCGCTGATAGCGCGCCGCGCCAGCCAGTCGCTCGGGGTAACGGCAAGGCAAGGGTTCACGCAGGTGATCGGGATAGACACCGACCTCGAGACTGCCGTCCTCGACCTTCCGGTCCTAGCCAGCCAAGCGGAGGCGATCTCTCGGTCGGGAGGGGTGGTGCTCGGCTCCAGCCTGGCGCAGTCACTCGGCGTTGCGGTTGGCGACACCGTCATGCTGCGCGACATAACGGGCGCCACCGCGCAGTTCACGGTGGCAGGCACCTTCCGTGTAGGCAACGAACTCATAGACTCCGTGACCTCGTACATGTCCCTCGCTAACCTGCAGGACTACCTCGGCGTCGACAACGCCATCACTGGCTACCACTTGCGGCTCGCGAACCCGACTGCAGCGCACTCCGTCGGCCTTGACCTTGCAGGCAAGTACTCGTTGCGCCCCATCAGTTGGGAGAGCCTCTTCGCGAGCCTCATCTCGCAACTCCGGCTCCAGAAGGCCGTGATCGGCGTCGTGGTGTTCCTCATCGTCATCGTGGCGGCCTTCGGCATCACCAACGTGCTCGTCCTTACCGTGTCGGAGAAGACGGAGGACATCGCCATCCTTAGGGCGCTTGGCGCCTCGGAACGCCAGATCCTGGCGACTTTCACACTCGAAGGGTTCATGCTCGGCGGGGCCGGCACGCTGTTAGGCGCCGTGCTCGGCCTGCTCGTCGCCGCGTACTTCAAGTTCCAACCGTACCCACTGCCTGGCGACCTGTACTTCATCACCCAGCTGCCTGTGCAACTGCAGGCGTTCGACGTCCTGTGGGTGTGCGCCGTCTCGCTAGCCACCAGCGTCATCGCTGGGTTGCTGCCCGCACGCCGCGCCTCGCGCCTCGACCCAGTAGCGGTACTGCGCTGATGGCTGGCGCCAAGCGCCGCAGGCCGCCTGGACCCCTGAAGCCAGAGCGCGCCTGGGACTACCTGCTGTTTTTGCTCTCGCGCCGCATGTACACCACCGCGGAACTCGTGGAGAAGCTGAGGCGGCGCGGCATCGACGAGCCAGACGCACAGCGCTTGATCGCCCGACTAGCCGAGCTCCAACTAGTGGACGACGCTACTTACACCACCATGTACATCGGCTCGCGCTCCGCCTCACGTGGGCGGCTCGGGTTGCGGCAGGAGCTGAGGCGTAAAGGCGTCGCTCCTGAACTCGTGGACGAGGGCTTGGCCGAGTTGACGCCAGAGGCGCAGCTGTCCTCCGCCACCGCTCTGCTCGAGAAGAACGCTTGGCGCTACCGCCCGCCGGAGCCAGAACCAGGAGCGAACAGGGAGCTGCTTCTGAAGGCCCGCGCCAAGGCGTTCGCGTTCCTCGCACGCAGGGGCTTCGCGGCGGACGCCGTCAGTGGCGCCATCGCTGCGGTCGGTTGGTTCGACGATGACGACTGAAGGCGACTGGTCACGGCGCATAGTCGGGTTCACTCAAGACGATGACGGGCATTGGGTTGCGCTCCTGGAGTGCGGGCACAGGCAACACGTGCGGCACGAACCGCCGCTGGTTACGCGTGAGTGGGTGCTCACCGAGGAAGGGCGTGCATCGCGCATCGGCGCGACGCTGCAGTGCGCACATTGCCGTGGGGCCGCTTGACCCGCGCCAAGCGCCTCGGTAGACTCACAAGTTGCGTCGGGGCGTAGCGCAGCCTGGTAGCGCACATCGTTCGGGACGATGGGGTCGGAGGTTCAAATCCTCTCGCCCCGACCAATCGGCGGGACTCCCCTGGAGCCCCGCCGCTATTCTTTTAGCCGTCCAGCACGGCTAACGTGCAGCGCGACACGCACACCAGCCGCCCCTCCTCATCGCGGATCTCGACCGCCCACACGTGCGTGCTGCGGCCAAGGTGGATGGGCGTGGCGGTCGCCGTTACCGTTCCGCTAGTCACTGCCCGCAAGTGGTTAGCGTTGATCTCGAGCCCCACCGCCCGTTGCCCCTCGTGCTTCAGCGCCGCCGTTGCACCGATGCTCGCGACCGTTTCCGCTAACGCCACCGAGGCCCCACCGTGCATGATGCCGTGAGGTTGATGGTGCCGTGCAGTGACTGGCATGGTCGCCACGACGCGCTCGAGGGATACCTCGACGATGTCGATGCCGAGCGTGCGCATGAGTGATTCTGCTTGCGAGAGTAAGGCGCTTGCCAGCGCGGCGGCGCGGTTGGCCTCATCGTGTGCTGCCGTCATGCCGCACCATACGTCACGAGTTGCGAGCGGCGGCTGGCGGCCACGCGGTTGTAGAGTAGACGGCGCGCGGCAGGAAAGTCGGAGCCGCGGCCTTACTCATGGAACTCGCGATCGACAATCACCGCAGTTGGCGGTCTCTCTTGGCCGTGATCGTGTTGGGTGTGGCCTTGGGCGGCGGCCCTACTGCCCTGGCGTGGTTCTCCACCTTCGGACCGACGCCAGTGGCGCGCCTGCCGCTCCTCGCGCTCGTCCTCTTCGGGCTGCTCTTCGTTGGCGCCGTGACGGACCTGCGGAGCGTGGCCACCAGCCGCACCGGGTCGGCGACCGCTCGCGATGTGCTCGCCTGCGGCCTCGCAGTGGGTGTTGTGCTGGCGGCGGCGGGCGTCGGGCGTTGGGAGTATCTCCTCGCGCCTGCCAGCCTCGCGGTGGCGCTCGTGCTCCTGGCGGGCGCGTCTCACCGAGGCGGCTTAGCGCAGCGCGTGAGCCTAGTCGCGGCCGCCACGACTTACGTCGCCGCCACGCTCATGGCGAACTTCACCCTTGACTCGTTCATTCCCCTCGGCGACTTCTTCCTCCTGAACGTCGGCACGCTGTTCTTCGGCTTGACGTTCACGCAACGCGACCGCGTTCACCGGCACGGCCGCAAGGCCGTTTACAGCATGATCCTCGTGGCAGCCTGCGCCAACGTCGCGTTGGCGGCGGCACTCGGCACGCCTTTGCGGTACGTGGCGGTGTCGTTCTTCACGATCTTGGTGGCGGAGACCGCAGACACCGAGGTTTATCAGCGCCTCTTGAAGCGCCCGTGGCTAACGCGGGTGGCGGCGTCGAACGCAGTAAGCGCGCCGCTCGACACGGTGATCTTCACGCTGCTGGCGTTCTGGGGCGAGGAGTTCGCGACCACGGCGTGGCTGTCTCAAGTGATCGTCACGGACCTGCTCGTCAAGTACGCCAGCGGCATCGTGGCCGCCCTCGGCATGATCGCACTCGTGCGCGGCGTCTTCCCTGGGCGCGCCGTCGAGGACGCCTGACGCCACTTGGGGCCGTGCTAGTCTCGCTTCATCACCAAGCCGCCTAAGCGCGTTGACCGGAAGGACGAAAATGGCACCAGCTTCCATCGCCGAGCTGCAAGGGCTCGTCGGCACCACTTTCGGGCCATCACCCTCAGTCTGCATCGACCAGGAGCGCATCAGCGCCTTCGCTGACGCCACCCTCGACCACCAATGGATTCACGTGGACCCCGTCAGGGCCGCGGCCGGGCCGTTCGGGAAGACGGTGGCGCACGGTTACCTGACGTTGTCGCTGCTGGTCGACATGATCTCCAACATGGACTTCTTCCCACCCGGGTTGAGTCTCATCGTCAACTACGGCATCGACAAGCTGCGCTTTCCTGCGCCTGTTCCCGTCGGCTCGCACGTCCGCGCAACGGCTCTCCTCGCCAAGCTCGAGCCGAAGGGCGAGGGTCGCTGGCTAGCCACCCTGACGTGCCGCGTGGAGGCCGAAGGCGCCACCACGCCCGCGCTCGTCGCCGACGTCCTCTACCTGCTCGTCGCCTGACCCTCGACCGCCGCGGCGATGGCCAACGCGAGCTCCTCTTCGTGCGGGCGCGTGACCAGCATCAGACCGATCGAGAGGCCGGCGGGCGTGGTCGCGCACGGCACGCTAACGGCAGGGCTGCCTAGAAAGTTGAAAGGCGCGGTGTTGCGCAAGATGAGGTTGTTCTCGCGGTGGTACGCATCGTCGTCCGTGAGGATGCTGGCCGTCTGCACCGCAACGTGTGGGATGGTGGGCGCCACCAGGGCGTCGATGCCCGTCAGTTCGCTCCAGAAGCGCCGCTGGAAGCTCGCGCGCGCGTAAACGAGCCTGATGTAATCGCTCGACGGCCTGCCCTTGAAGCGCAGCACGCGCTGCAGCACGCGCGGGTCGAACTCATCCGGCTGCGCCTCGAACTCCTCCTGGTAAAGGGCCCAGACCTCGTGACTAGCGAACGAACCGAAGCGGTCGTAAGCGCCAGGCGCCTCTAGCAAGAGTGGGAGCGGCGCGCGGCGCACCTCGTGACCGAGGGCCTCGAGCTTAGCCAAGCCAGACTCGAAACCTGCGGCCGTGTCGGCGTCGAGGTCGTCAGTCAGCAGCGTCGTTGGGGCTAAGAACGTGAGCTTGCCGCGCTGAGCCTCGAGGGCCCGCGGCGGCTCAGCGACCATGGCAAGGTAGAGCGCCCAGGCATCCGCAGCCGTTCTAGCCATCGGTCCCAGGGTGTCCAGGGTGGTCGACAACGCCATGCAGCCATCGGTCGGCACGCGGCCGTCCGTGACCTTGAGACCCACGACGCCGTTGACGGCGGCTGGAATGCGCACGCTGCCGCCCGTGTCCGACCCGACCGCCGCTGCCGCCAAACCGGCCGCTACCGCCACGCCGGAACCTGACGAGGAGCCGCCGGGGATGCGGCTCGGGTCAAGCGCGCAGCCCGGCGTGCCGAAGTGCGGGTTGATGCCGATCCCGGAGTACGCGAGCTCTGTCATGTTCGTCTTGCCTAGGAACACGGCGCCGGCCGCGTCTAGGCGGGCGGCTACGGGCGCGTCGTCCGTCTCGGGAGCCCGCCTCGCCATGACCGTGGAACCGGCGGCCGTGACGTCGCCAGCGGTGCCGACGAGGTCCTTGATGGCGATCGGCACCCCTAAGAGCGGGCCGCCGTCAAGGCCGTCTTCGAAGCGCCTCTTGGCGCCACGCGCTTGCCTAAGGGCCCGCTGCGCGGAAACCGTGCGGTAGACGCGGTTGCCCTCCGGATGCTGCTCTATGGCCGCCAGGTAAGCCTCGGTGACGGTGACTGGGTCGAGTGAGCCATCGCGGTAACGCCGCGCTAGTTCGCTGAGCGTCAGCGACGTGATGTGCTGGTGCATGCGGCAGGATACCGCGAGGCTGACGGCAGCGGCCGCGGTAGGATGCTGCCATGCAGCGCACCCGCGCCGAACTAGAAGCCATGAGCCAAGAAGACCTCGTCAACCGCGTGCTGGAGTGCCAGGACATGCTGCGCGAGGGTCTCGCCGTACGCGCGTCACTACACGCTGTGCTGAACACCGTCCTCAACGCCAAGAGCGACGAGGTTGCCCGCTTCGCGGACTCTGTCGACGCCACTCTCGACCCCCAGGAGCTTGAACTAAAGCGTGCCTGGGCGGCGGCGAGGCACGCGGTGTCTAACCCGCTCGGGGCGGCGCGTAAGCGGCAAGGAGCCTGAGCTAGCGCCGCCCCGGCGGTGATCAGCGGCCCTCAGCCCGCCAGCCAACCCCCGTCGATCGGGTAGTAGGCGCCAGTGATGTACGAGGCGTCGTCACTGCAGAGGAACACGATCAACTTGGCGATCTCGCTCGGATCGGCGAAGCGCTTCAGTGGCGTAACGCTCTTGAGCCAGGCCGTGGTTTGTTCATCTTCAAAGATGGCCGAAGTCATGCCCGTCTTCACCACACCCGGTCCGATCGAGTTGACCCTGACGCCCTGCGGCGCGTAAGTGAGCGCCGCCGACTGGGTGAGGCCCCGCACCGCGTGCTTGCTCGTCGAGTAGGACGGGTCGCCTGCGCTGGCACGCTCGCCCATGGTGCTCGACAGGTTCACGATGGCGCCGCCCCGCTTCAGGAGTTCAGGCGCTGCGTGCTTGATCCCGAGGAACGTGCCGACGACGTTCACGTCCAACACCCGCCGGAAAGCGTCCAACGTCACCTCGTGCGGCGGCACGTTGGGCCCCGCAGCCGAGATGCCCGCGTTGTTGACGAGGTAATCGATGCCGCCAAATTCCGCGACCGTGGCAGCCACCATCGCGGCTACCGACTCCTCGCTGCCGACGTCGACCTTCACGAACTTGCCTCGCCCGCCCGCCGCCTCGATGAGCCGAACGGTTTCCGCGCCGCCCTCCTCAGCGTAGTCCGCCACCATCACGCTAGCGCCGCGCGAGACGAACTCGAGCGCCACCGCCCGGCCGATACCTGACCCTGAGCCCGTCACCAATGCAACTTTGTCTCTCATACCGTCACACTCCTTGACTCAAGGTTACGTGAGCCGAGCAGGGACTTATTACCTGGAGCGCCGCCCA
>ERZ778017.1270-NODE-1270-length-25886-cov-5.390964_pt1 | contig 25886 bp, 32 predicted proteins | sample MGYA00375747_ERZ778017 | MGnify/ENA primary metagenome ERZ778017 (study PRJEB29350, sample SAMN05509838) | bioreactor metagenome | biome: bioreactor; material: wastewater | place: South Africa: University of Cape Town | collected 2014-03-17 ...
CGGGCTTTGCCGGCCGTTTCTATCAGGAGCTTTCCGGCGGCGAGCAGCAGCGCGTCCAGCTTGCGCGGGTTCTGTGCCAGGTGTGGACGCCGACCCTTGCCGGCGAGCCGCGCTATCTGTTCCTGGACGAGCCGGTGTCCAGCCTCGACATCCGCCACCAGCTCATCATCATGGGTATCGCGCGGGAATTCGCCAGGGAGGGAGGGGGCGTCGTCGCGATCCTGCACGACCTCAACCTGACGGCCATGGTCTCCGACCGCATCTTCGTCATGCACAAGGGCCGGCTGGCGGCGAGCGGCACGCCGCATGAGGTGCTGCGCGACGACCTGATGGAGAAGGTGTTCGACTGCCGTCTGGTGGTCGGAGCGCTGCCGGCCGGCAACGTGCCGTTCATTTTGCCGCAGTCGGCCTCGCTGTAAAGCGGCCTACGCGCTGTTAAGCAGCCTACGCAGCCGGGGCGTGGAGTTCCGGAAAACTGATGCCCAGCAGGTCGCGCACCTGCGTTCGCGCGGCGACCAGATCGGCGATGGAGTGACGCTCCAGCACGGCGAAAAAGGCGTTGAGCGCCTCGCGCAGCGCGGAATTCAGCGAGCAATGGTCGATCAGCGGGCAGTCGCTGCCGTCAGCCTCGAAGCATTCCGCCATGGAGAAGTTCTCCTCCGTCACGCGCACCACGTCGAAAAGGGTGATCGTATCGGCGCCGCGGCCAAGCTTGACGCCGCCGTGACGCCCGCGCACCGTGATGACCAGCCCGTGTTCCACCAGGGGCTGCAAGATCTTGAACAGGAAAAGCTCCGATACCGAATAGGCGGAGGCGATTTCCGGAATCCGGCTCAGCCGGCCGTCGTTGGCGGCGCAATACATCAGGATGCGGATGGCGTAATTGGTCTGGCGGGTAAGGCGCATTTTTATTCCTCGGCGAAGAACGGCTGCGGCCAATATGGTCCATAGTTTGGAATAATTCCAGAGTAGATTACCAATTCTTGAATTTTTTCATCATCTTTATTGCGCTGACGCAACCAAAGGCAAGCGGCCGCGCCGGGGCGCGACCGCTGGATGTTGCGCCGGGACGAGGGTCAATTCCCGTTTGCCTTGACGGATACGCCGAGCGTCTTGGTGAGGTCGGCCGGGTTGGCCATGGCGCCTGCCATGATCAGGGCAAACGGCACCGGCGCCGGCGGCGTGGCCGATATTTCCAGGCTTCCGGGATTGTCCAGGTAGGCACCGACCGCCGCCGACGCCTGCGCGGTCAGTTCGGGGTTGTTGAGCTGCGCCAGGCCGAAGGGCACGATCGCCTTGGCCTGGTTGGCGATGTCCTTGCCGGACATGCCCTGCTTCTTGCCGACGTAATCGAGCACCTTGTTGGTGAGGGAAGCGTCGTCGAGACGGATGGAAGCGCCGTTGAAGGTCAATTGCTGCATCAGGCCGAGGATCGCCATGCCTTGCGCCGACTTGTCGGCGCCCTCGGGCTGCTCGGCCATTTTCTTCTGCATTTCCTGAAGCGACTTGAGGAAGTCCAGCGTGTAGCCGCCGAGGCTGAAGGTGATGCCGAACGTGGCGGCGTTGTCGACCGTGATGTCGTACTTCGCCAGTTCCAGCTTGCCGTCGGCGGGCTGCCAGGTGCCGTTCATGCTGAAGTTGCCGTTGATGGTCCGGTAGCCGAGCGCGTCGATCGCTTCCTTGGTCCTCGGGTCCTCGACCTGCGACAGGTCGGCGCTGAAACGGTCGGCCCCGCCCGAGAAGTTCATCGCCGATCCCTCTGCCGGCGGCGTGATGTCGACCCTCATGCCGTCGGTCGAAAACGCGGTCCTGTCCTTCACCTTGACGGTGAGGTTGTCGATCTCCATCGACTTGTAGAACAGCATCGACCCGAGCGGGCCGGATGAATCCGCTGCCGGTATCGTCAGGTCGCGGATGACGACGGGGCTGAGGCTGACATTCGTATCCTTCTCCTGGAGCGCATAGGCCTCGGTGGTCACGGTCGCGGCGACATAGCCGCCGTCGGCCTCGGTTACGCCTTCCAGCGTGACCTTGCCGATCGGAAGGCCCTCTTTCTCGCCGGCGGCCCTGATGACGACGCCCTCCAGCACCATGCCGGAGGCGTCGCCGGTGACGCCCGTCCAGCCGATGTCGACGCCCTGGGCGGCGAGCGACGCCTTGAGCCGGTCGGCAATGGCGGCCGCATCCTGGGCGAACGCCGAATTGAGCGGAATGCTCAGAAGAAAGGTTGAGAAGGCCAGTGTTCGGAAGCTCGGGCCATGGATGGTCATCGCGTTCTCCTAGGAAGGCTTGGCGTCTGGTTCGCCCCTGTCGGTCGCAAAGGGGGCAGGAACAGGGCGTTCATCGACAATTGGTCAAAAATCGCGGAAAAAGGCAATCGACCGGCCGCCGATTTCTCCTCACGGTAAACGACCCCGCGGCGGCCCGGCGCCGCCCTTCCGGCGAGCCGCGCAGGGCCTGCGCTCATATCAGGAGCAGCCCCTTCATCGACGCGTAGCCCTTCTTGCCGATGATGAGGTGGTCGTGGACGGCGATGCCGAGCCGCTTGCCGGCCTCGACGATTTCCCGCGTCATGTCGATGTCGGCGCGCGACGGCGTCGGGTCGCCCGACGGATGGTTGTGGACCATCCAAACAGGCTTCGTAACGTGTGGATTTATATGATCTAATTCGAAATGTGATGCAAAATGGGGCCGGGGATTGGGGGCGGTTCGCGATGACCGAGCGTAATCATCACGGCTGATCATACGTACGCTCTCCGAGGCCCTTGGATGCACGGCACTGGACCTTATTCTTTTCGTCCCACGCATCAAGCTCATCGAGGGGGTAAAGCACGGCTTTGCCAATTTTCACGTAGGACGGCCCCAGGCGCATCGCGCGCCAATTTCGAAGGGTCCCGACTGAAATACCGCCGCGGTAGCGCTCAGCCACCTCGTCAGGGGTAAGGAATTTGCTATCTGGCACTACCGCCTCCTTCGGCCGCACGATCCAGGCCGTCCCGCCGCGTCTTGAGTTGATCGTAGCGGTAGTCTCTCGAGGCCGCTTTCGGGCTTGCACTTGAGCGCCCGGAATCGGTGCCTCACGCTTCCGCACGGACATACATGCTGCGTCATTCACAGCCGTGGAAGGTGTTCCGGGCAGGTGTCGGAGAAACGGATAGCATAGGGGGCACATAGGCGGGTTCGGCCGTAGCGCCAGGCGCCGGTCAGATGCTGCGCTACGGATTTGTGGGCAGTTCCGGTGGGGACTTTGTAGTGGGTGTGCGGGCGAGGAAAGACACGACCCTTGTCCAAATATGAGGCTCGGCCCAGCCGTTACCCCGTCCTGCGAGCAGCCATCTATGTTGGACTAGCCATCGCGTTCACCGGGCATACGGGGCTGGCTCGGCGGAAGGATGCCTCTGCGCTTTTTCAGGCTATCTGGGCAGAGCAAACGTTGAATAGTGCTGTCGAATATATGCCAGCTTCGGATCAATGTAGCGCTGACAGAAAGGCCTGCTCGGATCGGTTCGATAGTAGTTCTGGTAGCGCGCATCCGACGCCTTAAAGCCTGCAAACGATAGCACCAAGGTATGCACTGTCTCGCTAGACTCTTCGCCCAACCGGGCAATCGCTTGCTCAGCTTCATGTCGCTGGCTCTCTTCGAATACGTAAATCGCACTACGGTATTTGCTTTGGGGCGAACGGGCTCGCGTGGCGGAGTGCGTCCTGAGATGGACCTCGGACAGCGTCGTCAGACCAATGACCGAAGGATCGAAGGTGACGATCACCCCTTCGGCCCAAGCATCCGCTGGGGCCTCAGATTGGAGGAAGCCCTGCTCGACCTGACCAACGCCGCGCAATGCTTGGAACACGCCTTCGGTGCACCAGTGGCAACCACCTCCGAAACCAACTTTCGCCATTCTCAGCTCCTGCGCGCATGCGTACATTTTGACTCGGACCACTGAGGTTTGACGCCATGATCCGCGTTGCAGACCTAGTCTGCGGAGAAACGTGAGCACAGATGCCCACGTTCGCGGCCATCACGGTCATGACGTTAGCTGTGAAGCCAAGCTCATGCGTCCGGTCGAAAGTGGAGCACGAACGCCACGACCTTTTCTGCAGACATCTCACACGGCTTGAGTGAAGCCTTGCCGGCTGAGACGCGGTACAGGTTGAAGCTGACGATGTCGGTTCCAGCCAGCTCTCGGGCAAAAAGGCTGTTACGTCGGCCATCTTTGGAGCGGCGGACTGTAACGCCGAAGCGCCGGGCTTTGTAAGTGCCCTCGCTATATCCGTCCGGTAGCCTAGCGAAAGCGGTATCGAATTCTTTCTCCTCCATTTCACATCACTGGTGGCCGTTCGACGGCGAGGAGCTTGTCGAGCCCGCCCCTGGCATCGAGTGCATGGAGTTCGTCAGAGCCGCCAACATGCGTCCCGTTGATGAATATCTGCGGTACGGTGCTACGACCTGAGACGTCGATCATCGCTTTTCGGTTTTCCGCACTAGCCTCGATGTCGACCTCCTTGAACGGCACCCCCTTCTTTGTAAGCAGCGCTTTCGCTCGGCGGCAGTAGGGGCACCAACTCGTGACATAGAGGAGGACCTCTGGCTTCATTTTGCATCTCCAATCGTTGCCGCGTGACGTGTTCCTTCAGGGCAGAACCTAAGTATCACCGCGGTTCTCGAACGCCTGTGCGCGCCGGCGCAAACCTACGTGACGCCTGATTTGAGGAGGCCGCCGCAAGATCCAGGTCATCACGCAGCCATTTTCCTGACCGCATCCAGTACCCGGTCTTGCCGGTATGGCTTGGAAAAGAATGGAATATCGGGTGGGACAACAGCCTCTTCCGGCCACGGCCTTCCGGACGTGATTATGATCTGAATGGTCGGCCATTTGTTTCGAATACGCATGGCCAGCATGATGCCGTCGATGCCACCTGGCATGTCCACGTCGGTGAAGACGACCCGGATGTCGCGCCGTTCTTCCAAAGCCACGAGCGCAGCAGAGGCATCTGATGCTTCCAGCACTTCGAAGCCGGCTTCTTCAATCATGTCCGATGCAAAGAGACGGAGAAGTGGCTCATCTTCCACGACAAGCACCACAGGAGTGTTCGTTCCACGCATGTACTCCATCAAGCGTGGACCAGTTGGTGCACAGAGGCATGCAGGTCCGCCGCGAGACCCGCTGGATCGAAGCGGAGATCGACGCCACCAGCACCGACCAAACCGATGCTGATTAGCTTTGAGCCGAAGCCTTTACGCGACGGCGGCATAACGGGAGGCCCGCCCTGCTCTCGCCACTGGATCTTCAGCATGCCGCCGTCCTGGCTGTCTTCGACGCCCCAAGACAGCGACACTCTCCCATAGTCGTTCGTCAGAGCGCCGTACTTGCAGGCGTTGGTCAGCAGTTCGTGCACGATGAGCGAAAAGGACAGCGCCGCTCTTGGGCCTAGCGCCACTGGCGGTCCAGCCAATTTAACCCGATCAGAGAATCCAATCGCTTCTATGACGGTCGCCGCAACCACTTGGAGATCAGCCTGTGTCCAACTCGTCTGGAGCAGGGTGTCGTGCGCTGCACTCAGGGCCATCAGCCGGCGTTCGAAGGCGTAGACGGCGTCGCGGTCGGTCACGGTTCGCAGAGTTTGGCTCGCTATAGCTTGAACCATGGCGAGCGTATTCTTCAGGCGATGCGCTATTTCACCATTTACGATGTGCTGGCGCTGCTCGGCACGATGCCGCGCAACCCCTGCTTCAAGTCGGTCTGCAGCGCTCCGCAGGAATGCAATCTCTTCGTCGGGCCACAGCCGGGGGATACTGCAATGCACAAAGAAAACGGCAATTGTCTTGCCATGATCGCGCACAGGCATGTCGATCACTGCGCGAATACCGATACGCAACGCGCCATCGAGATTGTGCAGCGCGCGTTCGTCAGACAGGGCGTCTCTTACTACTAGAGGGTCGCCGTCGACGAGTGGCTTGTGCAAGCTCCCAAATTCGTCAAGCCGGTGTCGACCGGCGATGCTCATCACCCCCGGTGCAGTCCAGTGTGTTTCAACGTCGATCGTCTCGACGTCATGGTCGACGGTTCCAAACCCGGCTCGGTCCGTGGCGAGTGTTCGACCGACGATGGCCGAGGTGCCAGAAGCCATCTCCTCTGTGTCGCTACTGTTGCGGATAACTTCACCAATCTCAACAAGTGCAGTCTGCAGTTGAGTTACGCGCTCGCTAGTCTTGGCGATCCGCCGCAGTTCAAGGTTCTCGCTGGCGAGACGGGCAAGTGCCTGGAGCATCGCCCTTTCCATCTCGCTCAGTCCTGCCGGCCGCGGAGCGGTATCGATGACACACAGCCGACCGACTACCGCCCAGGATCGAAGAACAAGCGGCGCGCCAGCGTATGCCCGGAAGTGCCTTTCGCCCGTGACAAGCGGATTGCGCTTCGTTCGCGCATCGGCCGTCAGATCGACGATCTCTAGAAGCTCGCCTTGATCGATCTCGATCCGACAGACCGAATGTTCGATATCCGTCTCACATACGTCGAGCCCGTACTTGGCCTTGAACCACTGTCGGTCGGTGTCAAGGAGTGTGATCAGAGCGATGGGAGCGCCACAGGCCTTAGCCGCAACGAAAACGAGATCGTCGAAGGATTGCTCGTCCGGTGTGTCGAGAACCATGAGTTCAGCAAGGGCCTTCACTCGCTGAACAGCCCCCGCGTCTGTCGCACTGGCGCTTAGGTTCGGCACCTTAATGTCCCTGCACGCGAGGCGGCCACTGCGGCGCCGATGTCTCGGCCTCACGCGTCACTGCAGCATCGCCACCGTCGACGGTGAGGACAATCTTGCCTTGAATGTGGCCCGCCTCAGCTCGCTCGTGAGCGGCGGCCGCTTCCGAGAGGGGGTATGTGCTATCGACCGCGACGCGAACAGTCCCGCTGTCCAGCAATCGACCTAGCTCGGCGAGTTGGGCTCCGTTGGACCGTACCTGTGTCGCAGAGACCGTCACGCCGAGGTTAGCGGCTTCATCGTGTCCCGCGAAGCCAAGCGGAAAGATTGGAAAAAGCGCGCCGCCACGACGTATCGAGCGCAGGAAACGACTGGCTGTCGGGCCACCTACCGCATCGACGACGAGGTCGACCTCGCGCACGGAGTCTTCCGCCTTGATTTTCGTGTAATCGATGAATTCGTCTGCGCCGAGATCGCGCAGAAATGTCTCGTGTCGGCCTGACGCGACAGCTATCACGCGCGCGCCCTTGTGTTTTGCTAACTGCAGTGCGAGGTGACCGACACCGCCGCCGGCGCCATTGATCATGACGCTTTTGCCTTCCAACGGGACCGGGTCGTGCCTCCCGGGCTGCAGGGGATTGGGTTCGCTATGACCCAGCTCTATCAGGTACTGCCACGCGGTCAGTCCCGACATCGGCGCTGCAGCGGCATGAACATGGTCGAGGCCGCGAGGTTTTAGCGCCAGATCTGATGCCGGTGCCGAAACGTACTCTGCATATCCCAGGCTTTCGCCAAAACTTGGGAATCGGATCATTCCAAAAACTTCGTCACCCGGCGAAAACGCTGTGACATCCGGGGCGACAGCCTCAACGATCCCGGACACATCCGAGCCGGGTATGGCCGGCAACTCGATCGGCGGTCTCCACTCGGGGGGCAGCGCCTTGTACCCTTCTCTGAGATACCAATCTGGAGGATTGAGGCCAGCCGCATGCACTCGGACGAGAACCTCGCCTGGCCTGACGGCGGGCTTTGGAGCATCCTCGTAGCGGAGTACGCCGGGAGCACCGAATTCGTGGAAGCGGATTGCCTTCATCAATATCCTCCGGTCAAACGCGTTCAAGAAGAGCAACGGTGCCCTGGCCGCCGTCAGCGCAGATGCTGACGATCCCGCGCGACCCCACCGGCAGGGCCCACAGTTCCTTCACCGCTTGGCTAAGATCGCGCGCGCCGGTCGCCCCGAAGGGATGTCCGATGGCTACCGAACCGCCATTGGGGTTGACTCGATTCCAATCGAACTCGCCCATGGCGGCCTCGACGCCGGCCTTTTCGCGTACCCAATCCGGATCGGCGATGGCCGCGACATTGGCCAACACCTGGGCGGCGAACGCTTCGTGGATCTCCCACAGAGCGATGTCGGAGAAGCCGAGGCGATGCCGCGCGAGCAAGCGCGGTATCCCGTAGGAAGGCGCCATCAGGAGCCCTTCCGTATGGAGGTCGACTGCCGACACTTCGTAGTCGACGAGCCGCGCGAAAGGCGTACCGGCGGGGAGTCTCCTCAGACCCGCGTCGTTGGCAACCCAGCAGCCGGCCGCTCCATCGGTGATGGGGGAACTGTTGCCGGCCGTCAGGCTGCCCTGTCCGCTCTCCCGATCGAAGGCTGGCTTTAGGGCGGCGAGGCGCTCCGCAGACGTATCTGCTCGCGGGTTCGCGTCGCGCGCCAGCTCCGGCAGAGAGATGACAAGGTCGTCGAAGAAGCCGTTGTCCCAGCCGGCGACGGCTCGCTGGTGGCTCTTCAGAGCCCAGTCGTCCTGTGCTTCGCGCGAGACCCGCCAAGCTTTGGCGGTCTCTTCCATGTGATCGCCCATCGTCCGGCCGGTGATACGGTTGGCCCACCCCTTGGTTGGGAGCACGAAGTCGCGCGGCGTCAGCGATTGCAGCGCCGAAAGTGCCGCGGCCGGATCCTGCCCGAACAGATCGGTCAGTCGCTTGGATGCTTCAGCGGTTAAGGCAAGCGACGGCCTGCTCATGACCTCTGCGCCGCCGACCATTGTCAGGTCCGTCCCGCCGCCAAGCAGTCCTGCCGCAGCGAAGGTTGCAGTCATGCTGGTCGAGCACGCTAGGACAACGGAGAACGCGGGGATGCTGGGGTTGAGCTTGGCGTCCAGCCAAACTTCCCGAGCGATGTTGCTCCATCCCAGGTTGGGTATGACGGTTCCCCAAACAGCCAGATCGGGCTCGGCTAAATTCGCCATCGCCTGGACCACGGGCACGGATAACGAGACCGCGTCGTAGTTGGCCAACGCCCCGCTACCTCGGCCGAAGGGTGTCCGCAGCCCAGCCGCTACGAAAACAGGTTCAGCAAAGCGACTCATACTGATCTCCTGGGAATCGGAAGTTGAAGAAGGATGAGCGTGGGCGGTTCGCTGCGTTTAACCACCATAGCGCTCAGTCTTGATGATTGAGGGGTCGAGGCCTGCCGAGAGCGCACCGTCCGTTGCGATGTTGACGAAGCCGTTGGAGCCGCAGACGAACACCTGCGAAGGGTTTCGGCCGAGACGGGAGATTGTCTCCTTGACCATCAAGCCGTCGATGCGCCGATCAAAGTCCGACGCGCGCAAGGGCGCCTCGCGGGTGATCGCCAGCGCCAAGCTGAATGCTGGATCGTCCGTTTCAATTGAGTGCAGTTCCCTGGAGAACAGCACGTCTTGGGCGGTCCGCGCGGACAGGAGCAATGCAACTGGGACCGTCTGCGCTAGGGATCGGCGCTGGCGGATCATCGCCATTAGCGGCACCACGCCGGAGCCCGCCCCAATCAGTAGGACTGGCTCGTCGGCAGGCTCCGGCCATAGGAAATGGCCACCGAGCGGCCCACGGAGTTCGATCTCGTCGCCGGTTGCTGCGATATCATGGAAGAACGGTGAGACCTCGCCATCGTGAAGGCGCTCGATGGCGAGTTCGAGGATCGGAGATGAAGCGGGCGACGAGGCGATCGAATAGCTTCGCATCGCGGTGTAGCCGTCGGGCGCGGTCAGACGGACATCGACGTGCTGGCCCGCGACATGAGCGAACGGGTTCCCCAACCGCAGGAAGAAGCTCTTGATACTCGGAGTCTGTTGGACGATTTCGTCGATGAAGCAGGACTGCCAAAACGCGGGTTGCGCGCCGATCTCAGTCATGGGTGTATCTCTGCTCGCGCCAAGGATCGCCGTAGATGTGGTATCCACGCAGCTCCCAGAAGCCGGCTTCATCACGCGTTGTGAATTGCAGCGCGTTCACCCATTTTGCGGACTTCCAGAAGTATAGGTGGGGAACGAGTAGGCGCGCCGGTCCTCCATGATCGCGTGGAAGTGGCTGGCCCTCGTAGTTCAGAGCGATCATCGCCTTCCCCGACAACATGTCGGCCAAGGGAACATTCGTCGAATACCCGTCGTAGCAATGCGCCAAGACGAAGTCGGTTGGCCGCTCAATCCCTGCTGCCGCAAGGATGTCCTCGATGAGCACGCCCTCCCATGCAGTATCGAGCTTGGACCAGGACGTCACACAGTGAATGTCTTTGGTCACCTTCGTCTTGGGCAGCGCGTTGAACTCGCCCCAATTCCAGACCTTAATGGGTCTCGGGCCGATCTTGACCGTGAACTTCCAGTCGGATGTCTCAATGCGCGGCGTCGGTCCCGCTGTCAGAACGGGAAAATTTTCAACGAGGTGCTGACCAGGCGGGACTCGGTTCGAGTGGTCGCCGCCTGAACCGCGGCCGGTAAAACCTCTGGTGACCATGTCGAACCCCCTTGCTTGTCACGACAGACCGAAACCGGGTTCATCACAGACTATTAGGAGCAAGAACGTAGCGTAAGCAAAGGTCATGCTTTCCGATAGGTCGGATATTAGATCACCGGTGTTCGTTGCAGTATTAAGATGATTGCGCCCACTATGAGTTACGACGATTGCCTAGATACTATAGAGGCATATCGCCAAGTTTGACCAATGCCTGTCCGCTATAGTTTCGATAGCTTCATGGAATAGTCGAGGGAGCGCTGAGGCGAGAGGCGGCCAGCGTCGGCCAAGGGTATAGAAACTATGCTGAGCAGCTATTGGAATTGTCTATCATAACAATTCATAGTCGTGGCTGCCGAAATCCTGTCTTTCTGAGGCATAGTTCGAAAGAAATCCCGATCTTATCGATCAAGAGACCTCAAGACGAAGAGCGCAGATACGTGCAGCAGTTCGTCTGTCGCCGCCATGACCGGCCAGACATCGGCCTGCTGCATTGAGGTTGGAGAAATCGGTGAGAGAGACCGGACCGCAAGCGCCCGAGCTTCGTGTGCAGCATTGGATCGGCGAGGATGGACACCGCCTCGATGCGTCCATCAAGCTTTCAGACATCGGTCCCGGGCCGAAGATTCTGTTCGCATTCCAGCACTGGTGCCGTGGCTGCCATCTGCATGGCTTTCCCACGCTTCAAAGGTTGCATGGGGCGTTGGAATCCAGGGGCGTCGGGTTTGCCGTCATCCAAACCGTCTTCGAAGGCGCCCAAGAGAATACGTTCGAAAAGTTGCGCGTCAATCAGCTTCAGTACGGCTTACCTGTCGCCTTCGGTCACGACGAGCCACCGCCAGGCGCGCCGTTCCCAACGTTTATGGGGGATTACCACACCCGGGGAACGCCGTGGTTCGTGGTGATCGATGCCGATGGTCACATTGTCTTTTCTGACTTTCATCTCGATGCGGATCGTCTTGTGGCAGAATTCGAGCGGGCGTGATCTATGCCGCGTTGGCTGATCCTAACCGCCACTCACATCCTCGTCTTGTCCGTAGGCTTCGCCGGCGGGATCTACCTGCTGCCTATCCTGACAGCGCCGCCTTCGCCCACTGAAGTTGCGCTTCAAAACTCTGCTTCTGAAGCGGTCTATTTTGGTCGATTTGCGCGCGATCTGGAAGGCAGTGATCTCCTCCATTGGGGCACTGGAGAAGTTCGGATTGCGCCCGATCGGATCGCGCACCTAGGGCGTCTTTCGCCTGGTCCGGATTACAAGCTCTACCTCGCGCCCCGGTTCGTCGAGACCAAGGCGGCCTTCCTCGAGATCAAAAGCTCTTCGGTTAGGCTGGGCGATGTGAAGACCTTCAATGGGTTTATATTGCAGGTGCCCAGAGGCGTCGATGTTGACGATTACAGTGCAGTTGTCATCTGGTGCGAGGCTTTTGATCAATTCATCAGCGCTGCAGAGTATCGTGTTCCACATCAGGCTCTGAAATGAGCCAGGTAATGGACAATGTGAAGGCTGCTTGCACGCGTGGTCTCGTCCTCGCGCCAGTAGCCGCCTTGCTGTTGAGCGTCGCCATCTTGCTGCTCGGCAACGGGCTGCTGGGCACGCTTTTGATCGTCAGAGCTGGTCAGGAGGGCTTCTCGGCCGCCGCGATCAGCGCGATGATGTCGTTCTACTTCGCAGGCTTCACGATTGGCGCGCTGGTTTTGCCTCGCATCATTGTGTCGGTGGGGCACGTACGGACCTTCGCCGGCTTTGGGGCGATCGCATCGATGACCGCCCTTCTCCATGTAGCGTTCGTAGATCCGGTAGCTTGGATGCCGCTTCGGCTCGTGACCGGCTTGGCATATGCGGGTATGATCCTCGCAACGGAAAGCTGGCTCAATGCCCACGCGGTTCAATCCACACGCGGTCAGCTTTTGTCGATTTTCGGCGTTGTCTCCATGGGTTCTTGGGCGACCGGACAGGCGCTCCTCAACATCGCTCCACCCGCCGATGTTACACTTTTCCTCATCGTCTCGCTGCTGATATCTGCCGCAGTGGTTCCGATCACTCTACTTCCCAGTCATTCGCCGGCCGACGTGCGGCACGAGTCGGTTGCATTCAGGGATCTCTTTTCTGTTTCGCCCTTGGCGTCGATCGGCGTCTTCTTGGCCGGGCTGGCCATAGGCGGCTTCTGGGGCATGGGGCCCAATTTTGCGCAAAGGATCGGTCTCGACGTCGCCGGCATCTCCGCCTTCATGGCCGCAGTTCTCGGAGGAACGCTTTTGTTGCAATGGCCGCTCGGTTGGCTCTCCGACCGGGTGTCCAGGAACCTGGTCATCGCAGGAGCGGCGCTGGCATCCGCCGTGGCAGCCATCGGCGTGTCGGTGGCGGCAGACGCCCCTTTGCCCGTCCTTCTTGCGGCGGGAGCGCTCTTCGGCGGTTTTGGCATCCCGATCTACTCGCTGTGTCTCGCCGCCGCGAACGACGACCTTCCTCCAGGGCGGCTGCTCGGCACCGCGCGAGGGCTTCTGCTGCTCAACGGGATCGGAACGGCGGCCGGACCACTTGTCGGGGGAGTGGTGATGGATCGTGTCGGGCCCGGTGGGCTGTTCGTCTATGCTGCTGTCCTGCTGACCATGCTAGCGGTGTTAGCGGGCCTACGCGGTCGCTCTCGCTCCGCAATCGAGGTAAAGGCGACACGTTGTCCGAGTACGCCGATGATCACCGCCTCTCTCGATGCGATGATACGAACCCAGGACGAGCCGCAGAGCGTTCGGAACTAGCGCTGCGGCCCTGGCGACCGTTTGCTATGAGACAGCTTCGACCTTCAGCTCTCGGCCGTTGAATTGAACGGTCTCGCCGGCCTGAGCCCCGTCGATTACCTCGAAGATCGGCGCCATCGTCGATATGCCCATAAGCTCGCGCCCATGGCAGACGAACTTGTCCGTTGACACCGCGACGACGAAGTAGCGACCCGACAACTTGATGACCGCCCCTTCTGTAACCGCCGTCTTCGGTCCGAAGTCGATTGTTCTCAGCTTGTCGAGCTTGTCGGCGTAATCGTCCAGCGTATCGTCGAGCGCCTCGGCGAAGTCGCTCGCGATCTCGGCTTGTGCCTGTTCGTCGTTCTCGATCGGCTCGCTCCGATCCAAGCGAGCGGTGGAAACATAATCGAGATACTTGTCGCGAGCGCTCTGCAGAGCAGCGGTCTCCAACGACAGCATCGTTTCCCGGATGTGGTCCTTATTCCAATCCATCTGCACCTCGTCGCATTGCAATTTGAAATGATAAGCCGATCTATCGGAGCAAGCCGTTGAAAGGCCGCGTTCCGCAGCCGGCGCCGTCATTCGTCGATGATGACGTCTTCGCCCTGGTAGGGGATCCTGATCAGCCGAGGATCCCGAATGATGCTGGTCACGAGCCAGACATACGTCTGTTCTGCGGTATCGAAGCCGAGAATGCTGAATGCGCCGCCGAACGGGCATGCCGGAAAGTCGGGGAAGCCTTCTCGAAGAACGTAACGCTCGGGTTCGCGATCGAATTCGGCCTTGTAGACCTTCCGCAGCCCATGCTTGCTCGGAACGTCTTCGTCGCCCGCGGGCGCTGTTTCACGATGTTCCAGGAGGCGCTCGGAAAGATCACGGTGGCAGATCTCGTCGAACACGTCGAAGGCATCAATCAGCAAACCTTTTCGCTCGGTCGCGGGATCGGTGATCGCGTAGATGTTCGAAGCATCTTCGGCACCGTCCCCGCTTTCGAGACGCAGCGCTGCGTCGACGCGAATGGAGCATGGATCGAGCATCGATCCCAGTTCGAGATCGACCAGGTTGCCGTCCTTGACGCGGTACTCGCGGTCATAGCCCTTCGCGACGAAGGACTGCACTGCTTCTAAAACGTCGGTCACTTGGGCTGTCATTGATGCACCTCGAGTTCACGTTGGGACGGAAGAGCGGCCGTGGCCGGCGCGCGGCAGCCTGCTGGGTCTAGTCGCGGCTCGCGCGTAGCGATCACAGCCACTTGGCCTTCTTGAACCGCACGAACAGGAAGAGGCAGAACATCAGCATGACACCAAGCACGACGAAGTAGCCGTAAGGCGTGTCCAGTTCCGGCATGTTCTTGAAGTTCATGCCGTATATGCCTGCAATCGCTGTCGGCACTGCGAGGATCGCGGCCCACGCCGCAAGTTGGCGGGTGACGACCCCGATTCTTTGCGCTTCGAGAAGGCTGCTGAACTCGAATACAGTGGATAGCACCTGCAGGAGGCCATCGACCATGGACTGGACACGATCAACATGGTCGGCAACGTCGTTGAAGTAGGGCCGCACCTCAGCGCTGATGCAGGGAAAGTGTCCGCGCACGAGCTTGCGCACTAGCTCGGCCATAGCGCCAAGGGTGCGCTGAAACCGCGTCAGCTCGCATCTCAGGCCGAAGATGCGAGCAACGTCCTCTCGCCCAAGGAAGTCGTCGAGCGATCGCCTTTCCATCGCAAGTACGTCATCCTCGATCATTTCGAAGATGGGCAGATACTGATCCACGATCCGGTGAAGGATCGCGTGGAGGACGTAATCGACGCCTTTTCCGAACTGGGCGGGCGAACGCTCGAGTTGCTCTCGAAGGTTGCCCAATGCACCAGCGTTGCCGTGGCGAACGGTGATAAGATGGTTATGGCCAGTAAAGATCGCCGTCTTGCCGTAACGTATGCGGTCCCCGACCAGCTCAGCCGTCTGGGCGACGACGTAAAGCTCGCCGTTATAAACTTCGAGCTTGGGCGGGCATATCGGGTGCATCGCATTGTCGATCGCTAAAGGATGCAGATTGTAGGTCGCCTGAAGCGCCCTCAGTTCGTTGACGGAGGGCTCGCTGAGCCCAATCCAGCAAAAGCCCGAACGGTTCTTGTCGAGTTCGACGCGCTCGTCGATAGCTACTTCCCGGATACGCCGACCCTCGTTGTAGTAATATGCAGCGATGACACTCATGCTGACCTCGCCGGAATGAGCAGCCCACGTTGGACTGCTGGGCGCGTGAGGCCGCGATCCAGCCACGCTTGGACATTCGAATGATTGCTAAGCCGCAGTAGGTCGCCGGCGTCGTAGGCGCCAACCAAGGCGTTGACCCAGCCGAGGGTCGCAATGTCGGCGATAGAATAGTCATCGACGATCCAGTCGCGCCCGTCCAGTTGGCGGTCTAAGACTCCCAGGAGGCGTTTGGATTCATCAGCGAAACGCTTCTGAGGACGCTTATCCTCATAGTCCTTGCCGCCCCCGCGCAGGAAAAAGCCGAGTTGACCGAACATCGGGCCAATCGCCGACATCTGGAAGAATACCCAGCTTAGCGCCTCGTAGCGCTTGGCTGATGCTCTCGGGATGAGCTGGTCGGCCTTCTCCGCCAAATAAACGAGGATCGCGCCGGATTCCCAAACGCCGAGCGGCTTACCGTCCGGGCCCATTGGGTCGATGATCGCAGGTATGCGGCCATTCGGGTTTAGCGAAACGAAGGCCGGATCTTTGCTTTCGTTCTTAGAGATGTCGATAAAGTGCGGCTCGTACGGCAGGCCGATCTCCTCGAGCATGATCGAGACCTTGACGCCGTTGGGCGTGGGCGCGGCGTAGAGCTGCAGGAGATCAGGGTTGGATGCCGGCCAGCGTTGTGCGATCGGAAACGACGAAAGGTCTGGCATGATGTGGCGATCCTAACAACTCGATGGCTGAGGAGCGGTATGACCGCTTGATTAGCTGGGTTTCGGGCCCGCACCATCAGTGGATGCGGGTCCGATGGTGCGACCCAGGGGCTCAGCCGCAAATGTGGCTGCAGCTATTCCGCTGCCGCGCCGGCCTCAGCCTGGGTGTCGCCAGCGTCTTTACGCTTCGGGAGCACCCAGTTAGCGCGCGGGAAATGGCAGGTATATCCGCCCGGCCTCTTCTCCAGATAATCCTGGTGCTCCGGCTCTGCTTCCCAGAAGTCACCCACGGGCTCGACTTCGGTGACGACCTTGCCGTCCCACAGTCCGGACGCGTCGACGTCGGCTATCGTATCTTCGGCGATGCGCTTCTGCTCCTCGTCGACGTAATAGATGCCAGATCGATAGGAGAGGCCGCGGTCGTTGCCCTGGCGGTTCTTTGTCGTCGGATCATGGATCTGGAAGAAGTATTCCAGGATATTACGGTAGCTCGTCACTGTCGGGTCGAAGGTGATCTCGATCCCCTCCGCATGAGTGCCATGGTTGCGATAGGTGGCGTTCGGCACGTCGCCGCCGGTGTAGCCGACGCGGGTCGAAACGATGCCGGGCTGCTTGCGGATCAGATCCTGCATTCCCCAAAAGCATCCGCCAGCGAGAACAGCGCGCTGATGCATGTTAAGCCTCCTCTACTTGGTCGAGATACTCGCCATAGCCCGCGGCTTCCATCTCATCGCGCGGGATGAATCGAAGCGATGCCGAGTTGATGCAGTAGCGCAGGCCGCCGCGGTCGGACGGCCCGTCCGGAAACACGTGGCCAAGATGGCTGTCGCCGTGCACCGAGCGAACCTCTGTCCGGACCATGCCATGCGAGCTGTCTCGCACTTCGTTCACGTGAGCCGCGACGATCGGCTTGGTAAAGCTCGGCCAGCCAGTGCCGGACTCGAACTTGTCCGTCGACGCGAACAACGGCTCGCCGGATACGACGTCAACGTAGATGCCCGCCTCCTTGTTGTCGTTATACTCGCCGGTAAAGGGTCTCTCGGTGCCGTCCTGCTGGGTGATCCGGCGTTGTTCCGGGGTCAGGCGTTCGATTGCTGCCTGCGACTTTTCAAACTTCATGGTGAGTCTCCATTACTTAGTTAGAGGGCCAGGCACACTACGTTCAATTTATCACGTCGATACTCACATCAACTATCGCAGTGGCTCCAACATTAATCCAATACGTCGTGCGTATAGTTTCTATACCGCACATGCCTTCTGCTTGGCGGGTCAACTCCAATCGTAACGGGCTGCAAGCTGAGCGACTTTTCGTATCTCGACCGGTGCCGTAGATCCGGACACGGTGGCGATCACGATCTCACGCTCCAACGCGAAGCCCTCGATCGGCCTTGTGATCAGGCCGTGGGTGGTGGCCGCGCGTTCGGGCAAAATGCATATCCCCCGCCCTTCGGCGACGACGCGCTGCACCCAGTCGTCTCGATCTGAGCGGAAGCGAGGGCGCATGCGCACCTCTCGACGCGCGAAGTGCTCGAAGATTTGATCGCGGCACTCGCATTTCAGTCGATCGACGAACGGGAAAGCAAGCAGGTCTTCACCACGAACGACTTCGCACGCCGCCAAGGGGTGATCTGCAGCGCAGCCGAGCACGAAGCGCTCCCGGAAGAGAGGACGCACATCAAGTTTACGATCCGGCCTTGATTCGCGAGGCAGGATGCACGCGTGATATTTGCCTGAGAGCACCTCCGACGTGTCCTCGCCCGATTGGAGCGAGTGCAGTTTGATCTCGATGGACGGCACCTCTTCCAGCGCGCTGTCGAAAAAGGCTGTGAAGATCCTCGGGCCGACGCTGGAGGCGACAGCAACGTCGAGAACGCGATGCCGCCCCATTGCCCAGTTTTCCGAGTGGTGTCTTACGCTCTTCATCGCGACCAGCATTCGGCGGAATTCCAACTCGACGTCCTGACCCAGGCTCGTCAGCCGGCTGTTCTTCCCGTCACGATAGATGAGCGGTCCACCGAGTTCCTCCTCCAGGCGGAGGATCGCTCGTGTCAGGCTTGGTTGTGAGACACCACTGAGACGAGCAGCCGCAGTGAAATTCAGCGTCTCGGCCAGGTTGATGAAATAGCTGACATGGTTGAGTTCCATAGCCCTTTGGCCTGCGCCCTGACGAGTGCCACCCCAGAGGACCGATCCGACTACAGCCTCAGAAGTATGCGCGACGCATATAATCATGGTTTAGGGGCTTGTCTATATGCGCCGCGCATATAGAAAGAATGTCTTGGGCTGCTAGTTCGGGTCGATGGTGCTCCTGCTAAGCCGCCGTTGGAGGCTCGACGCATATGGCAGGAACGCGGTTCACGTTTGCCGGGGGAGGGGGGTCTGAACTAACCGGGCACCTGGAGGCGCCAGAAGGCACTCCTCGCGGCTGGGCGATTTTCGCCCATTGTTTCACTTGCGGGAAGGACAGCCGCGCCGCCGTGCACATCGCACGCGCGCTTTCGCGGGCCGGTATCGGCGTCTTGCGGTTCGACTTCGCCGGCACAGGGATCGCGAGTTCCGCGGAAGAAGCGGTAAGCTTCGCTTCTGACGTCGACGATCTGAGGGCAGCCGCGGAGGCCATGGCGGCCGCCGGTATGCCACCCGCCCTCCTTGTCGGGCACAGCCTGGGTGGAACGGCTGCGATCGTAGCCGCTGCCGCGCTGCCGGATGTCGCCGCGGTGGTGACGATCGGTGCGCCGGCCGACCTTCAGCATATCTTGCGCGTTTTCCGGCCTGGCGACCTTGACGCGATAGCGAGCGAGGGCGAGGCCTCTGTGGAGATCGCTGGCAGGCCCTTCCTCATCCGCCGCACCTTCCTGGAAACGGTAGAGCGAGCCGACATCGAGAAGTCCATCGCCGCGCTTCGACGTCCGGTGCTGGTCATGCATTCGCCGGTGGACCAAGTCGTGGGCATCGAGCACGCCTCGCGCATCTTCGTCGCGTCACGCCATCCTAAGAGTTTTGTCTCGCTCGACACGGCGGATCACCTTCTCACCGACGTCGACGATGCGAACTACGCCTCAGCTATGGTCGCCGCGTGGGCCAGCCGCTTTCTTCCGCCGCTAGCGGCGGATCTTCCGCAGGTCGAGGCGGCAAAAGGTGTCGTTGCGTCGGAGACGCTAGCGGGGAAGTTCCAGCTCACGGTCCGCAGTGGCGAGCATACTCTGTTCGCCGACGAACCGGAATCGGTCGGAGGTCTTGGGAGCGGCCTGTCTCCCTACGAACTGGTGTCAGCCGGGCTAGCTGCCTGCACGGTGATGACGATGCGCCTTTACGCCAACCGCAAGGGCTTCCCGCTCGAAAGAGCGACGACGAGCGTGCGGCACGAGAAGGTGGCGGACATGATGCCTCCCGACCGCTTCACACGCACCATCGTTCTCGATGGGCCGCTCAGTGATGATCAACGCGCGCGCATTCTTGAGATCGCGGATCGGTGTCCCGTCGATCTGACGCTCGTCCGGGGTTCTGATGTGCAGACCGAGCTTTCGAGCCGCGGCCAGCCTGCAGGTGCAAGGCCGTCGAACTGATTGGCACACAGCGTTTAGGGTGATCGGATGATGAGCCTGCCAGCTACAGACCAGACGCCGACGCGAACCGAGCGAGCGATACTCGCGGGTGGCTGTTTCTGGGGCCTGGAGGATTTGCTGCACCGCGCCAAGGGGGTCGTGGCCACGCGTGTCGGCTATATTGGCGGTGAAATGCCAGATCCGACTTATGCGAGACATTACGGCCACGCGGAAGCCGTCGAGGTGACCTTCGATCCGTCCATTCTGACGTATCGGGCTCTACTGGAACTATTCTTCCAGATTCACGATCCGACGACCTACGAGCAACAGGGCAGCGATGTCGGCCCAAGCTATCGGTCGGCGATATTCTATACGTCTAAAGCGCAGATGGACATCGCCTTAGCGACGATCGCCGAGATCGAAGCCTCGGGTCGCTGGCCTGGGCCAGTCGTGTCCGAGATCAACCCGGAAGAATCCTTCTGGGAGGCTGAGCCCGAGCATCAGAAGTATCTCCTGCGTCAACCCGGTGGCTATAGCTGCCACTTCGCGCGACCGACCTGGCGATTGGACCGAGCGAACCGATGAGCGAGCTTCGACTATCATCGACAATACTGCTGCAAGGGTGCTCGCGCTTTGTCGTGCTGCCAGCCGGGTCACCGTCATGATGCCGGAATACGTGATCGCCGGCTTGTGGGGCCTTTTGTCGGGAAGCGGACTGCTGGTGGGGGCGGTGCTGGCGGACGTGCTTTTCGGGCGACTTACTCACCGCATGATCTCCGCAGTCATGGGCTTTGGTGGCGGCGTGTTGATTGCCGTTGTCGCTACCGAACTCATCGGCGATCGCGTTTCGGCCGGGATGGGCCCATTTGCGATCTTCGCGCTACTCGCCGGAGCTGCGATCTTCAGCGGCACGAACTGGTTTTTGTCTCGCCAAGGCGCGAAGCACCGAAAGCGATGCGGTGAATGCACGGAGCAGGCCACTGAACAGGAGCACCGCGGCAGTGGTGCTGCAATTGCGCTCGGCAGCGTTCTCGACGGAATTCCAGAGGCCCTTGTGATCGGGATGTCGGTGGCTGGTGGCGGCAGGATCAGCCTGGCCGTCGTGGCAGGCTTCTTTCTTGCAAACGTGCCCCAGGGCCTATCGAGCACTTCAGGAATGAAGGTTGCGGGCCGACCCCGAAGCTATATCTACGCGGTCTGGATCGGCATTCCCCTACTCGTTTGCGTTGCCGCCGGTGTGGGAAATCTCATCCTCGGCTCGGCATCGACTCAGGCGCCAGCCATCCTTTCTTTCGCGGCCGGCGCCGTCATAGCGATGCTGGCAGAAGCTATGATTCCCGAAGCGTTCGAAAAGGCGCCGCCGTTCATAGGGCTCATCACGGTCGTGGGATTTCTGGCGGCATATCTCATCGCTCAACATTGATTCATGCGATTGCGATAGTCCTACGCCTCGCCGCTGTTTTCGCGATCTACGCCACGCTCATGCAACTCGGCATCAATCGGGCAATTCGTGCAACCCTCATAGCAACACAAGCGGCAGATACGATAGGAATGCTCAAGATTTTCCAGGCGATGCCGTAAGACGCGTTCCGCGATGTCGCAAAGAACTCTCAATTCGTCTGGGCTTAGGATGGATAACCCCTCAGCGATCACCTCGTCGCGTGAGGAAAGGACTTCGTCGCTCGCTACCTTGCCCGCCGCAGTGAGATAGAGAGACCGGGTGCGACCATCCGTGAAATGCTCACGGCGTTCGACCAATCCCTCAGCAGCTAACCGATCCACCAAACGGACAGTCGCTGCATGGGAGAGGCCGACGCCGATGGAGAGCATGCGAATCGAGAGCCCAGGCATGTGCGCAATCAACGCCAGGGCCGATGCTGCGGGTCCAGCTTCCGGCGCCCGCGATGAACTAGCGCGAACGATGTCGTCGCTGATCATGAGTGCGAACGCCCCGAAGATATTTCGATCTCGAGGTCCATCCATTGTCACATCTATATGTGCGCGAAGCATAGACAGCAAGTCATACGCGTGTGGTGCGGGTCGGCAAGCGTGAGGAAAAAAGGCCGGATTCCCAGAGGCTTACGACGTTCCGCCGATGACGCGGGAGATTGAAACTCCGCAATTAGATCATGGCGCGCACGGACTGCCGATACCTGGCGGCTATAGATCGGTGTCGTTTGCCGTGGTTTCGGCTGCCTTGGCGCCGAATCACATCGTTCCAGCGCCAGCTACGCGTTGTGGCCAAATGTTATCGGCAGGCCTGGGAGCTCGCTTTCTGCGTCCCACCTCAACCGACTCACCTTGGTCAGCCACGACCGTGCTTTAGCCGCAGCCAGCCGGCAGATGGATATCAAACCCCCTATCCGTCTTGGGGACGCGTAGGCCTTGAACGCGTTTCACGCAGCCCCCCCGAAGAACGGCTGCTTGTTTGGACGGCGCAAGCTGGATCGTCCGTGCTGACACTGCCGCGTTGACCCCGAGTGCCCACGCAGATAAGTCTATGCGTGACGCATACATAATGTGTTGGTGCGCACACGCCGCCAGAGCCGATTTCGTGCGCCATGTTTCACTGAGCGAATGGCGGATGCTTCAGTCAGTAAGGCGAGCCAGGGGAGACAGGCATGACGGTTAAGATCGCAATCAACGGTTTCGGTCGGATCGGGCGACTAGCCTTACGGTCGATCGTCGAACTACGTCGAGAGGACGTCGAAGTGGTTGCGATCAACGACCTCGGGCCGGTCGCTACCTTGGCGCACCTTCTGAGGTACGACTCGGTTCATGGTCCCTTTCGTGGATCGATCGACCTCGGCGAAGACTGGATCGACGTCGGGTCCGGTAAAATCAGGGTGTCGTCGGAACGCGATCCAGCAAACCTGCCCCATGATGAGCTTGGTGTTGACGTGGCGCTCGAATGCACGGGCTTCTTCACATCCAGGGAGAAGGCCGAGTCGCACATTCGTGCGGGAGCAAAACGCGTGCTCGTCTCCGCGCCGAGCGATGGGGCAGACAAGACGATCGTCTTCAAGGTCAATCACGACACGCTGACCGCTGACGATGTCGTCGTATCAAATGGCTCATGCACGACCAATGTCCTCGCGCCTGTCGCGAAGGTACTGAACGATCTCTGTGGCATAGAGCGAGGCTATATGACCACGGTTCACGCTTATACCGGTGACCAGCCGACGCAGGATACCGTCCATAAGGATCTCTACCGCGCCCGCGCAGCCGCACTCTCAATGATCCCGACGTCCACCGGGGCTGCGAACGCGATCGGCCGCGTGCTGCCGGAACTAAAAGGTAAGCTTCATGGCTCGTCGATCCGCGTCCCAACGCCGAACGTCTCGGTCATAGATTTGGCTGTTTCGACGTCGCGTGAGGTTTCGATAGACGATGTGAACGACGCCATCCGTCAGACTGCCGCCGGTGCAATGAGTGGGGTGCTTGCCTTCACGACGGAGCCCTTGGTGTCGGTCGATCTGAACCATCGGACCGAATCCTCAATCGTCGCACTTCCCCAGACAGATGTTGTCGACGGCAGGATGGTTCGCGTGCTTGCTTGGTACGACAACGAATGGAGCTTTGCGACGCGTATGGCGGATACCGCGGTCGCAATGGCGAAGCTCATATAGCCGATCGAGTGCCGGCAAAGTCGTCACTCGGCGAAAAGGTGGGTTTTCCAAAAAAGGAAGCATCGATGAGCATGAATGGACCATTGGCGCGCGCAGCGAGAGCCCTGATTCAGTGGCCGCGATCACATGTCGCCAAGATCGCTGAGTTGGACGAGGAGACGTTAGCTCGGTTCGAGGCCGGCGGTAGCGTGCTTGCAGCTTCGGAACTGATGCGGTTGCGTGACGCGCTCGAACGGGGCGGCGCCGTCTTCATCGATGAGGATCATCGCGCGGGATCGGGCGTGAGGCTTAAGTTCAACGCCAAGGACGTGCGTGCCATTAATCGGTTGGAGGGCGAAGGCGGGCCGGTAGGCACCGACGATGTCTGAAACCTCAGATTCTCGCGCCGGAGCTGGGGTATCAGGCGACAGACACTCATTCCTGCCGTGACCACGCCTATCATGACACCACCGGATGCTCGACGCACTATCCTTCGAGACGGCAATCAGAGGGATGGGCCCACGCAGGCGTATTACCTGATAAGTCGATATTCACGGGTCTCATGATCGGCCCAAGACCATCTACCCTCTCCCGTGGCCTGATGGGCCTTTCTTGAAAAGCCTGTCACGCGCTGCAAATCCGAAAACGATCGTCGTCGTCATCACGAGGTAGGCAACTATGCCGCCCGGAGAGAGTGTAGGCACTGCGGCGAGGATCAAAGCGTCGTTGCCACCGGGTATGAGGCCGATACCTATTCCCATCAACGCTCCGCCGACAATCGATCGCAGAATGCCGGCAACCGTCGGCCGTTGAAAACGCAAACGTCCCTGACGCACGGATGCCGTGATTGCTCCCGCAACAGAGGCAATGACCGCAACGAGTGCGACCTCGCCTGTTGGCGTCATTCGAAGAGGAAGGCCGCGTTGGATCAGGTCAGCGAACGTCCATGCCGGTGACAGGGCGTAAAGAAGTCCACCAGTGATACCGAGGCCAATCATTGAGGCGCCAAACGCCCAACCCGGTCTTCTTCGCGATGCGCCCTTCGTCGATACGAACATCACCGCCAGCGCTAGTACAACCGCAAGGGCGAGAACCGTAGCGGCCCCAGAGATGCTTGGGCTCGCGATAAGACTTGTCCATGTCACGAGAGAGCCGGGCCGACCATGATCGGCAATCAAGATCCCGACTGCTAGTCCCACAGGAAGAGCTAGCAGTCGCATTTCCCCATCGCCTAACCGTGCCAACGATCCAAGCAGACAAGTGTCATTGATGAGCGCCCCAAAGCCGAAGGCGATGGCGCCGATTAGGAGAAAGGCGTTGACGTTCGTCGAGGGTGCAAGGGTCGCGTTCAGCGTCCCAGACCAAGCGAGCGGAATAGCAACGAGGCCCGCCGCTGCAGACGCCGCAACAAATCCGACGAACATTCTTGGTGGGCGTCGTTTCTGCAACTCGTGAGCAGCTACGACCAGACATGTTCCACCTCGGTTTGCGGAATACCCGAACCAGAATGCCAGCATGCATATGAGAAGGTCGAACGCGATGGATTCCAAGGTATCAAGCCTGATTCATTTTCTCGTCAGTCGTTCTTCGAAGGACGCCGGGGTGGCGAGCGGGCTGGCGGCGTTGCGCTTTCAGTAGGTCGTCGCCTCGGGTAGCCGCCCAGATGCCGGAGGCTTGCGAGCTCATTTTTGTTCAACCCGTTTTCGAGAAGCCGCTCGGACAACGCGCCTAGGTCGTTCAGGTCCATGGGTGATAGGGGCGAGACCCACGCCGCGATCACCTGCTCGCGCGCTCTGAGCAAAGCTCTAGTCATCTCCTCACCGGAATTGGTGAGGTGGATGAAACGCGCCCGTCTGTCGACGGTGTGTCGCCGCCGTTCGACCAGATGATCGGTTTCAAGCCTGTCGATCAATCGCACCGTCCCGGCATGGGAAAGCCGAAGCCGGCTAGCTAGGACGCCGATAGGCACCCCAGGCTCAACACTAAGAAGGATCATCAGCGCAGCCGCTGGTCCGCTCGGCGAAAGCGAGGCTGAGGCACTCGCGATGTTGTCAGCCACCGCGAGCGCTAGTGCACCAAAATGATATTTGGCTGCCGCCGGCTCCATCCGTCTACGATATATGCGTGACGCATAGACATCAAGTGTCCGAAGATGTATGACTGCCGCATACATTTCTGGGATTCGGAGATGGTCATGCTCACCGAAGGACTCGGCTCGGATTCCTCGCCTGAGATCGAAAGAGATGCGCCGTCCACTGGCGGCTTAAAATTTCGCGCGCTGCTCGTGCGCTTGAATGGCGGCAGCCACGGAGGGGCGTCATGCCCGATCTGACGCTTGATCTGCGATACCTCAAATACGCGATCCAGGTCGCCGAGGCAGGTAGCTTTCGCCGGGCGGCCGAACGCATTGCGATCTCCCAATCTACCGTGAGCCGTCGGGTGCAGATGCTAGAGCGTCAGCTTGGCGTTTCGCTGTTCGAGCGCACAAGAACAGGTGCCGCGCTAACGCCCGAGGGAGCACGCTTTCTTCAGCACGCGGCTGTAGGAGCGCGATACCTGCGCGAGGAGATCGGAAGAGCACACGTCTGAACTCCAGTCACGCCAATATCTCG
>ERZ778017.1271-NODE-1271-length-25872-cov-5.418523_pt1 | contig 25872 bp, 7 predicted proteins | sample MGYA00375747_ERZ778017 | MGnify/ENA primary metagenome ERZ778017 (study PRJEB29350, sample SAMN05509838) | bioreactor metagenome | biome: bioreactor; material: wastewater | place: South Africa: University of Cape Town | collected 2014-03-17 ...
TAAGGCGAAGAAAATATATTGGGACAACTTCGTTCGATGCGGAATTATCTTTAGTGAGTTGCAACATTGGGCAGGCCGATAAGAAGAAAATTGTCTACGATCCATTTACAGGTACTGGGTCATTTTTAGTTGCAGCTGCTAACTATGGTGCATTAACCATCGGTTCTGATATTGACATCAGGTCGCTAAGGGGCAAGTCAAAACAATGCAACATTCAAGCCAACTTCAAACAATATGGTACATCATTACATTTGATAGATTTGATGACTATGGACTTTACAAATAATGCGTTGCGCGACAGTCTTGTCATTGACGCGATCATTTGTGATCCACCATATGGAGTGCGGGAGGGACTCAAGGTGTGTGGAGCCAAGGACCCCGAAAAGGCTGCTGGGAGAGAACATGTTGTCATTGATGGAGAAAAGGCCCACTTGAGACGAGACTTTATTGCTCCAAAGAAACCATACGAGCTATCGAGCCTTTTGGAAGATTTGCTACAATATGCTGCAGACAGACTACCAATAAATGGAAGATTGGCATTTTGGATGCCCACAGCAAACGACGACTTCCAGCAAAACCTCATCCCCCAGCATAAGCAACTACAATTAATATACAATCTAGAGCAGGAATTCAACAAGTGGTCAAGAAGATTACTAGTATATGTCAAGCAAGACGAAACCTTCAACGGGGAAACCACTAATGGCCTCAGAGATCACAAGATCAAAAATTTTAGAGATAGGTACTTTAAAAGTTTTAATGAATCGAGCCGATAGAAAGCGGTTGAGGTCTCCCATTCCCCACCCGTCCATGCAACAATGCAGCAACATAGGCCAAACGGATAATTTGGTTGCGCTGTAGTTCCATTGTCATCCCGGGGCTATCCAGAACACTCCTTTGCAATATACTTTAACAAGGCATCAAAAATACCCGGAGTCCATGTACATATGAAGTAAATTGTCGGGTAGCGGCGCACATTTATATAACTGTATAGTAATCATTGTCATACTAGTAAACGGCTCATTAGTGTGGTAAACCCATCTACATCAATTGAGATGCCAGTTGCAACCCATATCACTAAATACTGGCAACACATCAAGGAAGTAATGCTGATGTAGTGGAAAATCTCTGTAAATACCGGCACCTTTTGGGGAGACGCAGCTGTAGTTACACCGGCTTACCGTGGCCGTTAGTAATGTAATTGCATATAAAAAATGTACCGTTCCTAAAAATGCAATTAAGGTTCCACGGTGCGATTTTTTGCAGCCACTCCATGCGCTTCTAGTGCTTTGGCTGCAAAACATTAGTGGGCAACAATTATGTTTGAAAGGGGATGGAGCTGAAATCTCCGACAATTATGCTCTTTCAAGTCACCGGAGGTATTCTGAATTTTACTATAAATGTGCCAGCAAATCTCCTTGATTTGATTGCTATAACAGTAATTTCCTTGATTTACTAAAATGGCCCCACCAACCAAAATTCAATCTAATCCTATCAACTCTTTCCCAAAGCACGTTGAACCATTGGTTCATGTTTCCACCAGCTCTTCTGCTGCTAATGACCAAGTTCAATTTGCTGACTGGGAAAAGTTCCAATTCGCTCCAATTAGAGAATCCACCGTCTCAAGAGCTATGACCAAAAGATACTTTGCTGACTTGGATAAATTCACTGAATCAGATGTTGTCATTGTTGGTGCTGGTTCTGCTGGTTTGTCTGCTGCTTACGTTCTTGCTAAGAACCGTCCAGAATTGAAAATCGCTATCATTGAAGCCAGTGTCAGTCCCGGTGGTGGTTGTTGGTTAGGAGGACAATTGTTCTCTGCCATGGTTTTAAGAAAGCCAGCCCAATTGTTCTTGGACGAATTGGAAATCCAATACGATGACGAAGGTGACTACGTTGTTGTTAAGCACGCTGCTCTTTTCATGTCTACCTTATTATCTAAAGTGTTACAATTCCCTAACGTTAAATTGTTCAATGCAACTGCCGTGGAAGACTTGATTACCCGTAGAGACGAAAACACTGGAGAATTGAGAATTGCTGGGGTTGTTACTAACTGGACGTTGGTTGCCTTGAACCATGATACTCAATCTTGTATGGATCCAAACACCATCAATGCTAACGTCATTTTATCTACTACCGGTCACGATGGTCCATTTGGTGCATTTTCCGCAAAGAGATTGCAAGAACTTGGAAAAGCTCCAAAAGACATTACTAGCGGGTTCACTTCTAACCCACAACCACAAGCCCCAACTGCTGATGGTTTCCAATTAGGTGGTATGAGAGGTTTAGATATGAACAAAGCCGAAGATGCTATTGTTAAAGGTACTAGAGAGATTGTTCCCGGTTTGGTTATTGCTGGTATGGAATTGGCCGAAGTCGATGGTTCCAACAGAATGGGTCCAACTTTCGGTGCTATGGCTCTTTCCGGTGTCAAGGCTGCTGAATCTGTTCTCAATGTTTTGGATTTGAGAGCTAAACAAAATGCAAGCTGTTATGGTAACAGATGATTACGAAAAATTACAAATTGGAAACAAACTGCCAGTTTCAGCGGCGATCGGTTGGTATTTGCGTGTTTGTATTTTAAATAAATGTTAGTAACGAATAACTGTCATTAGAAATGTTTTGCCGATCGGTAAACGTCCTGTAATCTGGCATTTTTGACATTGTGCTCTTAGACATGGTTTTTGCCTGTATGAGATAAAAAATCAATTATGTAGTATATTTCACTTTTGCGGTTGTACAACAAAACTTGTAAATACTAGCTACAATGGCGGAATTTTTGAAGTATGTGTAGATAGTTGGTGGCTATTCCATTTCATTTGTTGGTACTAACCTTCCATAGACCAAAAAAAACCAATCCTAGAGGGATTCCTCAGGCTCCTTTTATAGAGAGAGTTGATGATATAATAAAGAACCCCGACACTGAGTTCGAACATGTAATGAAATTGTTTCAGGATAGATTACAACAGTACAAGTATATGGAGTTGTCCAAGAAACAACAACTAGGCGACTTAAAAATCAAGATTCCCGACATTGAAAAAAATTTACAGATCATTAACTTCATTCAGCAACGCAAGCAAGAACCTGACGACGATGACGAAGACTCCAATATCATCCAAACTAATTACGAATTGAACGACACATTGTACACTAAAGCAGACATTGATACCAGCAAGTTGGAATCGGTGTATTTATGGTTGGGAGCAGATGTCATGTTGGACTACCCATTAGATGAAGCAGTGGAATTGTTGAACGAAAGATTGGAAAACAACAACAAGCAACTTGAAATCGTCAAAGAAGACTTGCAATTCTTGAAAGAAAATATCACCACCATGGAAGTCAATACCGCGAGATTATACAACTGGGATGTGGAAAGAAGAAAAAACGCCAAATAGTACAATATAGAACTTTGCCCATCAATAATCTACAATAGTCATGATAGTATATGTATGGTTGTATTTTCATTAATCATTAATACGTTCTCCCCACCAAAGCGTAGACTTGGTGTCCAAGTACAATTCTATGTGTTTACCTCCAAGTTTTCCAGTACTTGGATTACTTTATCGGATACATCGTCTGGCAAATGCTAATTTCTAAACGTGTCTAAGAATTGGCCAGTCAAGGGTCTGACGGGAGTCTCTGCTCTGATTTGATTTCGTTCGTTTACAGCAAAATCATCCTGGTCATCAGGTTCTTCCTGTTCGATCACTATTGGGTTCTCAGACTGGGGCACTGGTTGGTATTGAGATCTTGTAAATGGCCAATTGACCAGAGTGATAACGTTTACTGGGTTGATGAAAAATTCATACAATAGTTTCGGTACGTACCACGATTTGCTCTTTGGCAACAATTCGTAGATGTAGAGCTTACCAACAATCAAACCGATAATGCATGGGATGAACGATTTGAAGCCATTATTAATGAACAATAACGAATATATGATTTGAATGGGGAAATGATTCGTCAAGATAATACGTTTGGATGTGGGTGTGACGGTGTCTTGCTGGTTTAGTTTGATCAATGGGTTTGTTAATTCGATGACAAACTCGTAGCTCACGGGAATAAATTTAGTGTAGCAAATATAAAGTGATGATAATAGTGGTAGTGGGCCGGAAATGATTTCATTGAATATGGTGATATTGAAGTCTTCCATGGTGTTGCCGAATAGGATTTGTTTTATCAACGATGCTAGAAATGTAGAAAGGAGCTGTCCGAATCCCATAACAATTATTGTGGCAATTGCATTGTATACGAACAATAACGTGATGATCAGAAAGTATTTGTGGGACCCGTAGAATCTTTCTAGAGGTTTAAAGTACCACAACAAAATCACAATAAACAAGTAGTCCGATTCGTTGATCACTGATATTTGAAACGTTACAATTCTCCAAAATTGATGATATTGAGTCAAGTAGGGTACAACTGATAAGGCCACCCAATACTTGATATTGACGATCGAAAGAAGAATGGGCACAACTGTCGAGATTAAAATAATGCCCCGTGTCACTAGCGTGCTAGTGAACCCCCGGATGGGCGTGAGCTGTGTCATTTATGAAAGCAATGGTAAACAGAATGATAGTGATTTGGATCGATACCGATTTCTAGCCAGAGCGTACCGTATGGTTCCTGCAAACCAGCACCAGTCGCACCACGATTGTACCGCACTACCGCGATTGCGCACCGCTAGCTACATCGCACCCTTGCTCCATGTCGCGCAATCCACCACCATAACCGCACTATGCGTAGTCGCAACATTAGAGTTGCCAAACTATTTATTGTAGCTCGGTATCCATAATCCACTCGTGGTTGTTCCTCTCGTGAACTGAAATACGTACATTATCCTACACTCTACACTTGAACCACGTCAAAATTGTACCAGTGATCGTAGTACAAACGTAAAGAACTACGCACTACCATTCGACAAAGTTTTACATATGTTGTCTTGTGTGTCCCTGATTCGGTGTTTACAATGCCTAATCGGCTATCAACTCTCTATCTTCATCAATAATTGAACCCGTCTTACTATTTTGGTATGAACTATATCACGTGCAATATCTAAAGTTTAGGTCTAATGCCCTGGCTGAAATTTTTTGTTTTGTGTAACAAAAATTTTCATGCTGTGGATATGAAACCTATCTAAGAAATTTTTTTCAGTAGTAGTTTTTTTTGCTTAGTATCATCAAATAATTCAACATGGGTAGAGATCACACTTCCAAACAACACGCCAGATCTGGTCACAGAGAAGCTCCAAAGTCCGACAACGTCTACTTGAAATTATTAGTCAAGTTATACTCTTTCTTAGCTCGTATGTATTGATTTTTGAAGACGAGCAAGTTTGAATAGAATTTGATGGCAGGCCATTAAACTCTATTTGAACGATGTAATTAATCCCAAGCACACCACAATGTTGTGGTGTGCGTCTTATGGTTGGTGGTGTCAATGTTTTCCGATACCTTTGCCATGGACAGATGGCACAATAAGGTGGAAATTTTTGTTTGAAGCATTTTCTTACCATCTTCAAACAATTGTTGATACCACATGACTTTCACAAAGTCGTCAGCGAGTGGCAATGAGTGTAATTGGTGGTTCAATACATATCATTGCTGCGGTTAGCTGAAGAAATTAACCATTCTGCGAGTGCAATTCAAACTTGTGCGTCTTCAGAGCAGAACCCAAACTTAATACTAACAATTTAGGTCGTACTGATGCTCCATTCAACAAGGTCATCTTGAAGTCCTTATTTTTGTCTAAAATTAACAGACCACCAGTGTCCGTTTCTAGAATTGCTAGAGCTTTAGGCCAAAAGGGTGCTTCTGACAAGACCATTGTTGTTGTCGGTACCGTCACTGACGATAACAGATTACACGAATTCCCAAAAGCTACCGTTGCTGCTTTAAGATTCACTGCTGGTGCTAAAGCTAAGATCCTCAAAGCTGGTGGTCAAGCCATCACTTTGGATCAATTAGCTTTAGTTGCTCCAAAGGGTCAAAACACTTTGATTGTCAGAGGTCCAAGAAACGCCAGAGAAGCTGTTAGACACTTCGGTATGGGTCCACACAAGAACAAGGCTCCAAGAATCTTATCTAAGGGTAGAAAATTCGAAAGAGCTAGAGGTAGAAGAAACTCCAGAGGTTTCAAGGTCTAAGGAGGTTTTTAATTGCATTAATCATCTTTTACTTTGTCACTTCTTTAATATAGCTCGTTTCTTATTTATCATGTATATTCCATAATATAAGTTTTTGAGTTGTTATATAACTGGGTTAATATATGGGTCGAAAATCATTTGTCATCTAGTAAACCTATCCTCGTATTTCCTCTCGAATTTTCCTCGTAACGTGCTGGGTTTGACTTCCGGTCGGTATACCGGACATGAGATCTAACCGGATTTCTCCAACGTTATCTCTACAAAATATGTGTGTGCAACATCAAACGATGTATTCTCGATAGTCAGAGGATGGCTCATCTGGATGAAGGTATCAATAATGAATTGGGACTACTGTTGACTAATTTTCCTCGTGAGATCATTTTCAAAATAGTGATTTACTTGACAAACTACGGTATCAGTATCACTGGTCATCCTTGTACTGATATCCCACAATATGGATTTGCGTTGAATTATAATCATTGCGGTGGACATGAAGCATACCGATCACTCTTAAACTTTTCATCTACTTGTTCGACATTCCGTTTACTACTTGGACCGGTCCTTTTCCATAATCTTAGTTTAGTTCGATCCAACCAAGTTGATTGTATATTCAAGAACCCACAATCTCTATACCAATTTTCAGATTGCAAAAGTTACAGTCGGCGGTTTTTAAAAGAAGTATTATTGAAGAACTTCACCATATGTACGTATGCTGATCGGGCGAAATATTCTTTTAGGCTTTTGCACAAGCTATCAAATTATCAACTCAACTTCAGTTGTAACCAATTCATTTCCCACTTAGAATGCGACAATTCGCTATTACTACATGATATCCGATACTTTCCTCGGTTAACTCTGTTGAAGATACTTGATCAACCGTTTTCAAACTCAATTGATGCAACTAATTTCCCTAGATCCCTAAAACATATGTCAATAAACTTAATTACCTTGATACGATTGGAAAACTTCGAACCACGAGAATTTGATCGACTTGACGTTTTGGCTGATTTTGAACAACTTGCTTCTATAGATCAGGATTCTTTAACAAAGTTTATCAGCACCTTTCCTTTCACGACATTGTCTCAGTTTCATTTATTCATAAATCAAGCATACGTGATCAATTATCAAATTTTGCTAGATTGGCTAGGTTCAATCGTACATACGTGTCCCAAATTAACTACACTTGCTGTTCGCTTGATTTCTACCAAACCAACTGATAATCAAACTCTTCACAATTGGAAAATTTACAGCTGTGAGAAGTACGGATTCTGTAGTGGTCATTATACTGGACTCAAATTTGTCGATTTAATAGCCAACGTCAAAACTATTGAAGTTGACCTACAGATACTTCATGAATTGAATTTTCCCAACTCGGTGGATACAACTTTTGATCCATTACCCACACCATCAACGTTGGTTCTTGTAGAACCCTATATGGCAATTCCCAAATTATCACAGAGATTAAAAAACGTCTTGTATCAGATTGTTAATTCATGTCATGTTGAAGATGTTCAATTCAAATTTGGAGAAGTTGTGGACCAATCTGACATTCAAGCACTTACCTTAATAACAAACTTTATCAGCTATGTAAGTAACGAATTTCCTAGGTATACTGAAATCAAACGAATTAGCTTGGAAAAGTGTTGGTCTATCACTGATGAAATAGCAATCCGCGATTACTTTGGCTCGTTATTGGCGAGCTATGACCATAACAAAACAAAGGTGGATTCGGCTACATTATGGAATAAAGTTTCCTTTAGTTCACCGCGATTTCGAACTGAGGACTGTTTCGAGGTAGTATACAAGCAATATCGAGACATTCCAAACCCATCCGAGGTGACAATCATGGACTATTATAATATTTTGGATCATCAGCATCAGTATCTACATGAAGACAATGACCAAAATCAAGCTGATATAACGTTGGTTTCACTTAAACCAACAAGCTCTAAGTTCGATTATAGATTCTGGTCAGTAGAATCCTCCAAGGTTGAACTTGAGCAGTATTCAACGAACCAAAGAAGACTAAGTAGTATATGGGATTAACTAGACTAGGGGTGCGTTGTATAGAGTCAAACACATGTCTACGAGTAAAAATAAAAATGATATTTACAGTGCAGACGTTTTGAGCTACTTAATCTGATGAATGCTCATTAAAATAAGGTTGGCGTTACTGAATTGTACTAGGTGGTATTTGTAGCGGATGATTTTCTAGCGGGAATTTCGCAACCATTTGGAACATGTCAAAAATCAACATGTGAATGATTCCGAAGTTAGGTCAAATACATTGCGGAAGTCGTAACCATAACCACTACCTAAGTACTTCAATTCGTTGCGTTTAATGCCTTATTTTCGCTCATTTTACAGATTTGGTTTTACTCTAATGGTTGAATCCTTACTTGAAAAAATTTGAATCTCTTTAATGTCGATAAACCTATGTAATTACTTCTGTTAGAAACGCAATTTGGATCTGTTATACATACTTCAGTTCAATCTGACGATTTCTATCACCTTATGTTTGGAAGATGTGTGTTAGGGCTTAAGCCCTTGCTTATTATATGTATGAAAATACTAGAGTATTATTTCCTGTATGGTAGAGTACGATTTTTTCATCATTATAAAAAAAGATGGAAACCGCATTTTTAATTTTCACTTTTACTTCTTCACCCTAGATTACAGCAAAGACATAATGGCCGGTGTATCAGTTAGGTATGTGAACCGTAAACCATAAACGTCTTTAAACTGTCGTGGTGGATAGAGAGAATCCTTTCCGGATTCTTGCAAACGTCTATAGATTGAATGATCGTGGTGTGGTTGATGTTCATTGTAAGGATTTTTTTTGTGAGTCCTGATAATTGTTCGTAAACTCCATCACTTTGGTTTAGTACCCGATTTGCACTCTATCGTAGCCCGCATCAGTAAAAGACGTAGAATTCATTGACTTTTTACTAACATTTTTCAGAGACGTTCCAGCTCAAGATTTCATTAACGCTTACGCTCAATTCTTGCAAAGACAAGGTAAATTAGAAGTTCCAGGTTACGTTGACATTGTCAAGACTTCTGCTGGTAATGAATTACCACCACAAGAAGCTGAAACCTGGTTCTACAAAAGAGCTGCTTCCGTTGCCAGACACATCTACTTAAGAAAACACGTTGGTGTTGGTGCTTTAAACAAATTGTACGGTGGTGCCATTAACAGAGGTTTCAGACCTCACAAACACGCTGACGCTTCTGGTTCTATTAACAGAAAAGTCTTGCAATCTTTACAAAAGATTGGTGTTTTGGAAATCTCTCCAAAGGGTGGTAGAAGAATCTCCGAAAACGGACAAAGAGATTTGGACCGTATCGCTGCTCAAACTTTAGAAGATGACGAATAAGTTATTTAACCTCCAAAATTTAGCATGTAAGTATTTTTTTGTTTGATTAGGTTTAATAATTTTCATTTTTTAATTGGTTTATGTAGGAATTAACACTATGGGTTTTGGATTTAGATCTTTATTGTAATACTTAATATTTATAAATAATCTATACTTAATCTTTATTTAAACTGAGTATATCCTTTGCAACTTCCTCAGTTTGTTTCTCTTTTAGTAGAATATTAATCTCCTCTGGCAAGTTGATCCAACTCAATGATATATCACTAGGTAATGAATCAATCCATTCCATGTATGCCCCTGTAGTAGTGCCTTCGGGCATAAGCAATACATCGTTCTGTGCATCAGTCAACTCATTCTTGATCAAATTGAAATTCAGCTCAAACGATTCAGGGGAAAACAAATGGCTTCCTAAATCAACAAAATACTGCAAATCTTCGGCATGGTCAACTTTTGCTCCGTAAACAATTTCACAAATCAAATATGATAATTGATGCCAATTGACAGCAGCTGGTGAGGTTATACTGCTTCCCAATAGTTTTGAAATCAATTGAATCCCAATTTCAAAATCAGAATCATTTATGTCATAATTCTTGGAAAATGCAATTGGACAATACCTGAGACGTTCGCTGATAATAGAATGATAAATAACAAGTAGGAAATATATGTGTTTCAGGATTCCATTTGATTGTTCAAATTTCCCATTCGGTATAGACCTGAATGTGCCTAGGATGGATGCTTTTAGACCAAGGTGGTTTTCAAAGGTTAATACTTTTGACTTGGAAATCAAACTGGTTGGGATGTTAGAAGTCGTTGAACAGGTCAAGAATAATTTAAATCCCGGATTGTATGGTATTGTTTCCAATTTCGATTCAATCGAATTGATCCACTCGGGTGACATCTGAATATTTTGCAATATCAACCAGTTTCCTTGAATTGACGAAGCGTCAAGTTGTCTATTTGCATTTTCTATACCTTCTTTGGATCCCATTGATACAATAACCACCTTCGCATTCATTTGGTTTGCTAAACCTTCGATTCTCAAGGTAGGGTCGATACCTTTTGGAGAAACAACCAAAATACTCTTAATATTAAGGTGTTCCACTTGTTCAATCCAATATTCTAGGTCGTATTTAGAAGTAAACCATCCATTCCCAGAAAATAAATGCTCTGTCAATGCAGCAAATGCATCCATCACCGTATCTTTTTTCGTTCCAGAATCGATCAACGATAAAATCAAGGATTTTAGTTCTCTGACATGTGCATGAATGTTGTCATTGACAAGTGCTTCAACGTCTGATTTGGAAGCATGAACTTCAACATCACTTTCCAAAATTTGACTTATTGTTTGAACAACTGAACTCTTTGGTGATTCATCGCTAATTGTGTGTAGAACCAGTAGGAAAGCATTTCTGAACATTTGAGTCAATTCATTACTACAAAAGTCCAACTTTAACATGAGTGCTAATACAATCCTATGAATGTATGTTAATGATGGAGCGATATTAGCATACACTTCCTTGTATAATGTGCTTGCAATGTCAATACTGTTGCAATCCTTTTGACATGATTTTAAGACTGCGATGAAAATGGAAACAAACCCAGATAACGAAAAATTGTAGAACTTGCTTAAATGGTTTAGTTTCAGCAAGGTCGAGTATATCAACGATGAATGGGTAGCTAAATCAGAGTACTCATTTCTTGCTTGTTCAACTGTATTCAACACTTCCAAGGTATCACTTATTTTATAGTCGACTTGAGTTGACTCAGCTTTCAAGCTCTCCAATGTATCAAATAGGGAGTCATCATCAAGAAGGTTCCCATCGGAAACACTTAACGAGCTTAAAAGTTCTTCCTCGAGCGCGTGCAAGCGAGCGTAATACTCTCCATTCAATGACATTATCTCTCTTCTTTTTTCCTCAACTTTTGGTCTCATCTCCTGCAAGGTCAAGTCGAGAACTCTGTTCTCCAAACTTCCGCTGGTTATTGAAAAATTGATCACTTTTGTTCTAGATGCAACAAATGGAGGCAAGTTAATCTGTTGATCCAGTGTATGCATATACAATTTGAAATCCTTTGAGTAGTCGACAGGTTTCTCTCCAATAAAGATAACGGAGTGTCCACCATTCTTTTGTATTTCTTCTCTCAAGATCGAATCTAAAAGTGGATCGTAATATTCCGCATCTTGAATTATTATAGTGCCACCAAATCTTAACGCGTTTTCTAGTTGCTTTACAAATGAATTGTCCAAAAAACTGGTAATTACAACCTTCTTTGGCTTCTCCATGTTTGTAATTACTTCCACGATGGAATTGGAAGGGTCGATAATCAATGGAAATTTTGAATATTTCAAAATAATAAAGTTTTCTATATTCAAACTGTCCTGGCCCAATCCATTGTTCCTCCAGTTTATAATCTCTCTACCCCTTGATAACGAGTCCTCAATAGTAAGTGCTTTATCGAACTTAATTGCCGCATTTTCAAGTTTAGATTGGACAAGTTTGTTAAAAATCAACCTGTCTTTTTGATCAAGAACACCACAGTATACTACAAATGCAGCAGCTAATAACGAATCGCCAATTAATTGCTGCCTTTGTGAGCCAAATCTTTCAATGCTCTCTTTCCATCTTTGTCTTTCTGTTGTCAAGTTATCGATTAATTTTGTACTTCGACTAACTTTAGTTTCAACAATTTTTATTTCCGATTTGATGTTCTCGGCTTCTCTTATTAGCTCACTGTAGCCTTCTTTGTATTTTTCAATACTGGTTTCCAATTCCTCGATCATTTGTTGTATCGCAATAAGTTGAGCTCTAGTTTTCATGGTTTGACTTTCTAAAACTTTGACTTCATCCCGTAAAGGGCCAACTTGTTGAAGTATCTTTGAATATCTGAGTTGTGCTACAACCCATTGTACCAATGGTCCACAAGCTTTACTTGCTCTGTATACGACCTCATAGGTGTAGTCCTCGCGCGATAAATACGTCCTTTCCATGTAGGTTCTCAACTCTGGTGTTAATTGTGTATCACTATCAAACGAAACAATGTTTGGAATAAAATCATCTCGTCTAACAATCAATTGTACCTCTCGCCAGCTTGATGCGTTATATCCTAATAGGATACAGACAGACTCCATGGTCATTTTTACTGGAGCAGGAGGGTTGGACATACTTCGAATTTCTGTAAGATGTTGCTTTTTGATATTCTGGACACCCTTTTGAGCTTCGAGGACAGCAGGCTCTGCAAGTTCTAGTTCTCTTAAAACTGTAGACTTTCGTTTCTCAATTTCCCTCTCTTGTTTTTCTAATTCAACTTGTGTCGCAACAGAGAATTCTTGCTTTCGTTCGGCCTCATTTTGCTCCGTAAGCATTTTGTTCAACATAAGTCTTGCTTCATCGTCTTTTTCTTTTAAAGTGGTCAGTTTAATGGAGAGTTCTTCCTTCAATTTATTTACTTCAATAACAGTCTCCCTCAATTTGTCAAGACCTGTGCTGACATGTCTTTGATTTTCTTCAAGTTCAAACTGCTTTTTGTTAAATATTTCAATGAGTTTGGAAATGAATTCCAAAAATTGTTTTGGTACTCTCAGAATCTTGATATCCGTATCCCATACTAAATTATGGATGTAAATCATAGTATCAACTAAAACTTCTTTGAAGTTTGTAACAGGCACTTGCCTGAGAGTTTCAAAGTTTGTGGGTACTTGATATGTCGACGAATCCACTGGGATTGGCTCGGTAAGCTTGGATGCTATCTCAACTAACGAATCTATCGACCAATCACCCATCCAACTAAGGACACACCTATTGAATAAAGCTGGAGATGATACAACTTGCGGACGATTTGACAGGTTTAAGCTACTAATGTTGAAAATAACGTGTAGATTCTGCGATACTCGTGATGAAAACCAGGAGTAGAGCTCACTTTCCGAATCAATGAGCAACCCTTGCATTTGGGATTGCTCTATACACAAGTTCATCAAATCTTTATAGTTGTCATCTTCAAATAATCCTGGGATTTCAGAATTTGCTAACAATGTATTCATTCGTTCAATGAAGGTTGTTTCCATGATGCTGGACTCATCAATTATGAAACATATTTTTTCACCACGAGCACATCTCACGAGTATATTTCGCAACGATTCGTCAAACTGTTCTATTCCATAATTTCTGTTTACTCTCAACTGAATTACTTTGAGGCCATTCATCCAGGCAACAAACTTACTCAAAGTTGTCTTTCCGCTGGTGCAAGGGCCAACTAAAATCATATGCCCCTGTTCTTGACGCAAAACTCTGTCAATTCTTAAGGCGTAATCTAGAAGGTTCTCGTGAAGTATTAAGTCAACTTCTACCTCTTCTTCACTGAAGACTCTCAATCGTTCTGAAATAAACGAGGTTAGGTCTAACTCATCCACGGATTCATAACCCAGACTCAACCAATTTGAGAAAAAAATAGGTTCTTTCAAAGTTGTCCTTGTATCTATATTTGGAAAGTGAGCGTTTATAACTCTCTCAAAAAGGGCTTTCGTCCAATTTCTTTCCCATTCACCAACTAATCTATCGTAGAATAATCTCAACCCTTCGTGATACCATAACCTAACAAGAGAGGAAAATTCTAAGTGATCTGAGTTTTTCATAGCTTCTCGTAGCCCAATTGACCAACGGGTTAGTTCACGGGGTGAGTATATATAATGATTCTGTAGACTGGTCGATATGTTCAGTTTAGTCTCCAAATATACATCAATCATAGCATTTGTTACAGAATCTGTAAAACCTCGCAAATCTGGTGCGTATTTCATTACCGCTAAATTGAAAGATTTATAAATTTGTCTCAAAGAAGTTTCACCGGGATGGTCCACCATAAGCAACGACACATGACGCAAGAATCTTTCACTTAGCACATTACGACCAGGATCTTCAGGAGGATTGCATGCTCCAACAAATTGAATATTGAATAGTGATATCCAACAATGCTTTTTGGCATCCCAAAATCCACCATGCTCAATCATTTGTCTGATTAATGAAATGACCCTTTGAGTACCATACTTGTCGACCTCTGGAAGATTAATTTCATCACAGAAAATAACAACCCATTTCCCACTGATTCTAGGTTTAAGTACCATTCCAGTACTTGATTTCTTGTAGTCACAATACTGCTCTAGTGACTTCATTAACGAATTTGGGGAGGTTTCTTTCGAGAAATTAAGGGAGATTAAATCCATACCCGGAGATTTTCTTAATGCCCCGAGTAAAGTCATAGTTTTTCCTGATCCTGGAGGTCCACACAACACAACTGGTTTATGTTCTTTTAAGATTGAGTGTATCATGTTTTCGTTTCTAACAGTCTCAACGGTGGGTACAACTGTATTCGGATTTACTTGGTGTGGTTCGAGGTCTAGGCTTTCAACCCTTGAAATCCAATGAATCCAGTCACCTTCAGGTAAACTAATATCATAGTCCAGTAGGGAATATGTACTATCTACTTCTTCCAATGAAGTGAAACATTCTAGTTGTGCTATAAATATAGCAAACGTATTCCGATCTGTAGCATCCATATCACCAGCAAGTGACCAAATTAGGGACAACAATATGGCTCTTTGGATATACTTTAGCAGGTATTCTGGATTTATGTCTTGATTGGTGACGAAGAACTGAACAAACTTGCGATAGTATGTTTTCAACAATGTTACAAATGTAGACATGGCTCTATTTATTGTAAACTCCATGACATGTTTGTATTTTATTGCTTCTCTGAATATTTCATTGAAAAGGTTTACCTCAATGATTTTAACCGCACTTTTGACAAAAAACCTTTGATGCTCTATAGTTTCAGCTGGGTTAGAAGGAATGTCGTTGTTGAAATCAACAGTCACATGTTGCGTGTCATTTAGAAGTGACTGCAACATAGAATCGATTGACAAAATGGGTGAATCAAACCATATCATACCACATCTGGTGACAGTGGCTGGTGTGGCATAATTTAAATTGTCGACCTCGAAGACAAGTCTAACATTGGGTGGTAAGGAAATACGTTCACCATTAGGAAGTGTTAACAACTTGTTGTCGTCCAATACACTATTCAAATTTTCAGCCCATTCAGGATCAATGTCCCCATCAAAAATAATCCAAACTCGTTTTGATAGTTCACCTCTTAAGTTTCCAATAATCCTTCTTAATAATCCTGTGAACAACCCATCGGTCCAGTCACGAGTCACTAAGTCTAATGAACCATATATTTGCTCCTTTGATAGGACTTTACAATCTATCACGAATGACAAACTGTCAGAATCATCCATCTTTGATAGGCAAGATAAAGCCAGTCTCCAAACGGTAGATTTTCCTGTCCCAGATTTCCCGACCAAAACAATTCCATTATGTGATCTCTGGATATGCTGAAGCTGTAAGACTTTCTTTTGCCATGTTTCAGTAAGGTCAAGTCCATTCTCTGAAGCATATTTCTCAACTTCCTTTAAAAATTCAGAAGTGTCAGAGGTATCGTATTTAATTCCGGGGAAGTATTTTTGTTCTAAGTTGTCTAAGATTTTCTCGTCTTCCAAAATTAATTTAGGCCTTATTGTTTCGTCTATGCTTTGTAAAACTATCAGAAATTCAACATCTTTTGATTCGATGTTGGACAAGCCTCTTCGTATATCTCCACACCTGTTAAGAGTACATTTCAACGCTCGTAAACCAAAATCATAATGAGATTGTTTACTAGTTAAAGTTTCTAGGTCCAAGAATAATGGTACAATTAATGTTGACAACAGTCTAGCCATTCTAAATGCTTGAGAACTTAATAAAACTTCTGCAATTGTTTCTCTGTCTGGGTTAGTCATCGCAAAGCTTCTAAACAACTTTTTTAAGTTTTCTGGAAGCTCCGATCTCCCGGCATAATCAGGATTCATTGTAACAAAAATTCCTGTTTCCGGATTCAACTTCATCGATTTGCCAGAAATTTCGATGTCGGAATCAGGATTAGCCAAACCATGCTCAATTGTTTCAATTTGACTTGAAATGGCACTAAGTATTTTCTCGTCGAGTCTATTAAATTCATCGAAGCATCCCCAAGCTCCAACCTTACACAACCCCAAAAAAATTCTCCCCATAGATTGATAATCGAAAAATTCATCACAACAAAACACTAAAACCATCTTCCCTAAATTGTTACCAAGTGCTTTAATGGTTTCTGTCTTTCCTGTACCAGCAGGACCAAAAGGTGAACCGCCATGTTTTTGTTCTAAGGCCTGCGTCATTGTCAAAAAACATTTATCAATTAATGGCGTGTAAGCAAGCTTTTCAGGAACTCCCAAATATTCAAATCCATAAAAGAATTCCGAGTTTGCATGTCTGATTTTTAAACTCTGTAGCAGATTATGAGCTCCGGCTTTAAAATAAAACAATTGTTGCATATTCCAAATATGCTGGGTTTCCAAATCCGATTTAGAGTTTGAAAGGCGATCAAGAATATTTCGCTGATGTAAAGATTCAATGATCAAATGCTCTATCTTCTTTCTTTCAATGTGACTATTAATTGAGTGGATGATTTCACTCAAAATTTTGATAATTTCAACACATCTATTTCGAAATTGAGCGACGTTCTTCTCTTGAATAGCTTGTTCTCCAAATTTCGTAAAACAAACCTGAGAAGCAAGTACACATACTTGACAGGGAAACTTTGTGACTAAGTTATCAATGGTATCCGTACCTTGTCCCGTCAAAATTTTATCATACTGTTCAACTGCTTTCTGTGTTAAGTTAGCTAAAGTCAATTTGACTTCAAGTTCCAATTGTGATAACCACTCATTCAATCTAGGGTACTTTGTCAACAGAATTGGCTGTGTCAATTTCACAGATTCCCCTTGTTCGCTATTTATGGCAATTATGCTGGAACTTTCCTGCTCAAAACTAATAGATGAAATACCGATAAACATTTTTTTGAAGTGCTTGTTTATTTGCTCGACATTAGACGAGCTCCCAATAATTTCAAGAAGATCTTCATTTCCAACAAAATAAAATCTGGGGAATAGTTCTCTTTGTTTTTCTAGATAATCTGCTAACGATTTCTGTACTTTTGATAAGCTTTCCAATATCTTTTCTAAATTTCTGTGAAAATCCGTGATTTGTAAAACATCCATAACAATGTGTAGTTTGAGAGCTCTCTTCATTACACTCAAAAATTCAAATGAAACATTTGTGAACCTCACAGACTCTGTAGGGAGTATGGTTTGGATTTCGTTCGATTGGTTTCCAAAAACACCATTTAAATACAACCATTGCTGTTGTACATCGATCCATGTATCCAATATAATGTATAATGTGTTTAGTTTCACCTCCAACTCGGTTACTTCTTGCTCGAACGCCCCAAAGTAAGAAGAATTTCTCATACTTGATAATGTATTGATATCTGTATTACATTGGTCAAAAAGCATATCCCAATTTTTGATCAATCGATATTTGGTTTCATGAGTAAACATCTCAAATGTAGTTTTTGACCATTGTCGAGTGATGTTGTTCAAGTTTTCTTCAATTGTTTGTTCATTATTCGCCCGGAGTAACATTTCATTGATTGCTATGTCATTAAGCGTGAAGTTCAAACTCCATACGTCACGCAAGGTTAATGACTCGTATGTTATTTCGTGTTTACCAAGTAGGTTGAGTAAAGCTTCCCAATGTCTTGGTTTCATTGATTCTGATTTCAAGTTTTGAATAAAATGAAATGTTTTCAAGTATAATTTTATTTCACTTTGAATTTCATCAAAAGAAGAATATTGCCGAATGGAGCTGGAGAACGATCGAGAAAGTGATAGTGAACTATCTAAGCTTAGACGGATTTCACGAGATGAAATAGAATTCCATCTGAACGATTTGATCCGCTCAACTCCTTCCCACAAAGTATTTATTGACGACCAAGCCGACTTTTGAGCTTTAATTTCATCTATGATACCATCAAGGTCATGATTTTGTGCTATTGGGGAATTCAATAATTTCAATATACATGTAACCTGCCTTGATGATCTTGCTAAATTTGAAAACAAATTTTCAAAATTAATTAATGTTTTTATGGCTGACGAAGGATTCAAAGCTTTTGATAGGTGTTTTTTCGATTCCCATTCTTGCAAGAGAGTATCAATGGAGTCGTTAACACGTTTTTCTTCTGCAACTATCTTGGAAACAAGAATTTCACGGTTCGCCTCGATCGTTTTTTCTTTGGACAGCAATAATGATTCAATGGATAAAATAGTACCTTCCAATTGTTCAGTATAGGTCCATTCTGTAAGAAATTTGAACCTTTGTTTGTGAAGTAATAACTGACACTGCTTGTAAAGAGATAATGTTTTTTGCCAAGCTTGTAATTGGTTCTTATATGTCAAATAATTATCCAAGTCTGTAACAATCTTAGAGATCTGGGAGTGAATGTCAAGTTTCACGGACAACGTTCCTTTTGCTTCATTTACAGTTTTTGTCATGCCAACAATCTTTTCCTGCAATGTCTTGGCGAATATTGCAAGCAACTCTTTCTTAAACCTATCAAACTTCAAACTAGTCCATGCTTGAATTTTCATGAAATTAATTCTCAAAATATCGTTACCCAAAGATACATAGCTTTCCGAATTGTCAAATATCGTTCCCAACTGTATGGTTTCAAGCAAAGTTTCTTTCAATATCAGTAATTCTGGGTTTGCATTTGAAAATAATCTGGTTAAATCTTCAGCTGTGTTAAGGTCAAGCTCCCAAATGTTTTGTAATAACTTCCATTTGCTCAAATATTGGTTTCCTGAGTGAAACAAAGCATCGATGTTTTTGAGTATTGTTGAAACTAGATCCAGCGCACGGATGCTTTTGCATAATTTGTACCCCGAAAAATCTTTTGAAGTTCCAATCACGGGTTGTAGCTCTATGGTGTCTATAAGGGTATTCAAAATTTCAAGAAGAGTTTTTCTGCTGTCTGCGAAAGGTGGACTAACATCAAACAATTGATCTTTGGTTATAATGGAATGTTCTAATGCTGCAATAAAAGATACAGGTGGTCCAAGTGGTATCGATAGATTCTCTGAATCTTCAAATTCATTAATATTGTTTTCTTGAAGCCTTATTTTGTCAGCGAAAATTGACAACTGGTATTCACATTTTGCTAATAAAATATCTTCAACCCTTTGGTTCACCTCGTGGTTCAACTCATCTGCAATTTCTGGGATAAACGATATAAGAGTCGAAATTTCTTCAGTTAGTTGTTGACATAATGGCCCAATCGATTTTCTGTCGTATGGACATTCCTTTAACTGAGATAAGTAATTCAGCAAAGAGTCATTAAATTTTAGAACTTTGTTCGTTTGTGTGTATAAAGTGTATACTTCTTCCTGAAATTCATTTAAGGATTTCAACGACAAAATTTCTAGCGAATTTTCACTAAATGTCGATTCCTTAACTTGAAATAAATTCATGTCAATTGCTTGAGATAAGTATACCCAATCTACTTGCAACAAAAGACCTAATTTGTCAATAACTCTCAACTTCTGATTCTCTAGTGCAAACACGAAACCTGGATCTAAATCAATCTGTGAAGTAACAACATTCTTTAATATTTTAATGTGTTGCAGTAAGCCAACTATCAATGGATAAATTTTGTTAACTTTTTTGAACTGAATTAAAAGAGATACTGGAACCTTGAATCCCAAACAAGACAATTCTCGTAGGTCCTGAGAAACTTGCACTAGTGCAAAATCAAAATTCAATACTAGGTCGAAATTGTTTTCCTTCCCGGTTTGTATGATTTTAATTGCGGGACCTCCCTTCTCAAGGTTCAGTATTTTATTCGTTTGAACATTTAACCAATCATCGAAAACCTTACTTGTATCTAAGATTTTCATAAATGTGGATATTTTTTGGTCTATTCTAATTCCTAAAGAATATTTGTTCCAGTTCAGCCCCAATAATCTCTGGAGCGATTGTGAGTAGAACTCAACTTTGGAGATTAAAGATATATTGTACTTGAGAACTGCTATCACAGAGTTTTGTTGTGAATAAAATACATGTTTGTTGAAGTTCTCCAAAGATGTTATTGAATCAAATAGTCTCGAATTAGACGTGGAATATAACTCAGTGATTCTATTCAATTCCTTCTCAGCTGCAGTTAAAATTTGTAGCTTATACTCGTCACTTATTAGTTGGAGGAAGCTATTTGTGGTTTCAGCATTTACAAATCTGAATTTGTTGAATATAATCAAGAAATCTGAAAAGCTTGTACAGTCACTAAATAGGTCATTTAACTTGGATACCACAAAGGAAACACACTTTTTCGATACTTGGTTATATAATTTCATGTTCATGGACCAAATTTTCTCTCCTGGAACAGAAATATCAAAGGCGTCGACAGGGAGAATAAACTTATTGTATGCATCTATCAAACTCCTTGATTGGTCAAACGAATTCGATTGTTCAAAAACTTCGATTAAAGATAACAACTGATGATGATTCACAAGGAAGTCATTCATTTCTTGAAATCTTTCTTTTAGTTTGTCATACAGATCATGGTTGATTTTCACTACCATGAATTTCTCTTGACGTTTCCGTATTGTCTCCCTGATAATATTTACCATCGAATTGATATTGTCATCTAAAGTTTCGAAAACTTTCGTATTTATCAATGATTGGATTTCTATGAAAGTGGATAACGGTGATGTTATTAAGGAAAAATTGGGTAGAATAGCAGTTACCTTATTCACTACTTCAGTTATAAGTAATTCAACAAGCTGTAATGACCTTGGCACAGGGTACGTGGTAGAATTTTTTAATTTGATTTTCAAATGATTGAATATTGTATTTGTTGCAAATACAATTTTGTCTAATACATCAGGCTCAAATGATATTGTAGCTAGTTCTTCTATGGGTAACTCTCTAAGCACCGAATTGTATAGTTTACTTTGAGCTAGTTTATCATTCAACCCAGTATCATTTTGAAAACTTAAAGTTATATGAAACCGTTTGGCTTTGCTCAAAAGATCAAGTGACATTTTTACCTCAGGCGAGTTAATTTGAGAATTTATGGATATTAAAGCAGACTCCATAGATTTCCAGAATCGAATTTCATCGATAATAGAATCACTGTCAAACGGATCGTGATTCAAACTAGTTATTGATTGAATTTCTTTAATCCAGTGATTGACAACAGTTGACAATTCATTTAAAAATTGAGAGTCTTCAATCAATGCTTGAACTACATAATCGTCATACTTATTAATTAATGCTGAAATTTTTGGATGTACAGACAACAGGAGATTTGGTACTTGTATCCGTTGCTGTAAATGTTGTAAAGACAATGACAACTCCTGAAATTTTTTCTTGGTTTGGACAATTAAGTTTGAGTTACTTTGAAACTCATTAGTGGTAATCAAATCAAAATAAGATGATAATCCTAACTTTATCAAATCCTGAAGGTTCTCAATAGATGCATTATAGGACTCATCGTTGGGAGACGATGGTACATTTATGATACTTAATTGATCGCCTAATGCAACATTAGCCATTAGTTTACCTTTGGATTTGACAATTATAAACGACGGTTGTACATTGGCTAACTCATTGATCATATCATATCCTTGATCCAGTCTTACAAGATAAATAGTATCATGATTATGGTTGTGGATGAACTTGGTTAACAACGAGCGGTTGATGTTTATAGGATGATCTTGGGATGAAATCTGTACTAAATTATCGATGAACTTCGCTAAATCATCTATTGAGGTCAATTCTATCTCGCCAATACGTAGTTCTGTCATTCTTCGTGTATTATGAACCTGATATAATAAGGAACCTTTGTTGCAATTGTGTAATCATACACGATAAAAGTGGATTATGGAGAAAAATTTGGTAGGAAAACAAAATGAAATGAATAAGCTTATTATGCAAACGGAAATCAAGTCTCTAAGCGAGTATTGTTGTTTTTTCTCTTCTTAAATTTTGTAATCAAAACACACCTTTCGCGAGAATCCTTAGGTTGCAAATAGAAAAAAATGGTCCCTAGCAGGATCGAACTGCTGATCTTGGCGTTATTAGCACCACGCCTTAACCAACTGGGCCAAGGGACCATACTGTGTTGTTGGGTCAAATTATCATATACCCATTACAAAACAATAGTGTATATCCGTTTTTAAAACTTCCCCAATTTTTACCATATTGTACGACACAGGGAAGATGTTAAGTATGCAACTACATTTATTAGTTAACAAAAATGTGAACCAGACATGCTCTTTTAATTTAGATCCGTTCTTAAAGATTTTATGCTTTGCATTAAATATATAAATGCCATCAAAAAAAAAGGGGCTGACTGCCCATAGTTAGATTCACCAAGCTTACCAATAGTTCAACGGTATTTTTAGTGATTTCTGTAACTGAATCTCCCCACCTGCAAGACAATTAAAAAAGAGTCAACAATTTGTCATAGAATTCTAATCATTTTAATTTAAAAAAAAAAAAGCAAGACAGATGCTTTCAAGCTTTACTGTTAAAGTAATTTAACTATGTCATAAGCTTCAAAGATACCGTTGCTTTCAATAAGTTACTCAAATTACAGAGAGAATATGAGTTTACTTGGACATAGATTTTATTATAACCATACTAAAAGGGTTTCTCCTTGGTCTCTCATTGAATTGAATTATTGATTTCAAACCAACTTATGGAATTAATGTAGTTGTATCAAATAACTAGCTGTAATTTGAGTAACTACTATATTTATTAGATACATTTGACATTGGTATTACTTTATTTTGTTTTTTTTTAAATTTAATCGACGAATTTGAAGAAAACATTGAACTGTAACAAATTCTTAATGAAATTAGCCAAAAACAAAAGCCACCAGAAAAATTGATAACAACATTCAAATTGTGTTTTACGGCGACCTACAGACTTGAAGATCAAATTAGGAAATACACAAGATGCAATTTTCGATTGAACTAAAAGTGGCCAGTTTCGAACCCAACGCCAGAAATTTTTTATTGCGTACATGAAAGATCAGGGCAGAGAATAGAATTCAACTGAGAATATGACACATAATTAGCCAATGAAAAGGGATAATGTTTTGTATCAGCAAACATAAAATACAAGTGAGAGCAAGGAGAAGACTATGTTAATTAAATTAATCTATTTTATTCAATTTTAGCAAATGTTTTTCCAATAAACTAACCCTCTACCTTGTAACAATAGGCGTTTATCAAGGTTTACAGTTGGAATTATAATTAGAAATAGTCATAAAGGTTAAGCACAATCCATCCGACGCTTGGCTGTAACATTTGTTGACATGATGATCTGCAAAACGAAAATCTACTAGAGAAGAAGAATCAGGAATATAAGGCACAAATTAAGAACTACAGCAGATCACTAGATACGTTTACATTTTATTCTTACTGATGCACTGGTATCCATTCATTCATTGATTTGACTATGATGGTTAGAAATCTTGTGGATCAGAGCTATATGCAAAAAGCATACTTACTACTGAAAATAGACATAAAGCTAAAAAATAATTTTAAAACAAAAAAGGGTTTAGGATATTGATAATAAACGACGGAAGTAACTGTCATGCAAACTTTCAAACGGACAAACAAGTCCTATAGCTGTCATCTAATTGGTGTTTGACAGGAGAATAATTGGTATCAATGATGTCCTGATCCATAACTATATTTAGTGTGTGAAAGTCCGGACGTAACCGTATGGGGTAGTTCGTTATTTTGCGGTAGCATCGTAACTGTTAGTATTAAACGATTTCTTATATCAGTAACGAAAACTATGCATGTGAAGTAGAATGTTATCCGCTGATTCCAGTAACCAAATGGACTGCCCTACGTAGGAATATTGTACATTCATTGTTATACAATACAAAGGAATACCCCACTACCCATCATAAGAGTTCAATAAAGCAATGGTTTTGGGCCTGGGCACTTCATCAACGAAGTGATTGGCCCTAACTTGTACGTGTAAGGCACAACAAACTCGTTATGAGTCTTCACGTATTTCAAAAATAAGGCAAACAATGCCATGGCTAAGTATAAGTCCGAACGATGCTAAACGATGCTAAACGAAGGGCTCTTCTACAAGAGTTCGGTTGCAGGACGATCTAACGACGTCGTATATGACGGACTAACAAACATTCTTCTTGTGCCACTCGGTAAGAGTCCTCTTTACCTAATTGCCGGGAAGAACGATCTACAGCTGCATGCAGACCATTAGGCGTAGCCACAATAGTGAATTCCAGATTTAATTCTTAAAGCCACCAGTACGGTGAAAAGAAATTCCGAAGAATCTTGGGAACAAAAATATTAACTCCGTTGCGATACTAGGTAACGCCGTATTATATGCAAACCAAAACATTACGGATAAGTAGATCGAGCCTATGCACCCGAGTTAATTTGCCTGTAATACCAACAAAGGAGCTTCGTAAATACTATGGAATTTCAATTGCGAGTGGCAAAATCACTGGGGCAAAAAGCAATGAATAAGTTATGTTAGAAAAAAAGATATGGGGGTAAACTTAACAAGAAACAGTAAATAATTCGTTGACAACACCGTTTATACGTTTGTTTACACTAGTGGCCAATTGAAAGATGCTTGGATTCGGCAATTCGAGATTCCCGTTCCGGCTTCAGCCTCATGACCAAGCAGGTGAAATTTTTTTCCATCCCCTTGTTTCTGTTTCGGGAGTCGGATAAAAATAATTCTTGGTTTTATCCGGCGTATATATCTATATATATCTACTGATGTCCACACCACTTTCTTTTACGAGTATTATAATAATCAGTCAATTGATAAATTGCTATATTAATACATTATTCAGTGTTTCTCACACACCGTGTTATACAACACACCTGATATTGCTTTTAGATTGTAAAGTTCACTATGACATCTGAGAATTCTTTAGTTAAGAACTCAGACGAGTCAGAAGTCAACTCCATCAATGAATATCAGGGATTTAATGAAAAAACAACCCAAGATATCCAGTCCCTTGCTAGAACATACACAAATGACTCGTTAAGTGGACGTAAAGACTCTATTGCATCGTCAGCTGCATTGAGGAAGTACCTTTCTCATATGTCATCTGTTCCTGGGGTTATTCCGTACAATGACGATCAAATGGACTCATTAGACCCTAATTCACCTGATTTCGATGCTAAATTCTGGGTGAAGAATATTCGTAAATTGTTTGATTCCGACCCTGACTACTACAAGCCTTCCAAGTTGGGTATTGCCTATAGAAACTTGAGAGCATACGGAGTTGCATCGGACTCGGACTATCAGTCAACTGTAACAAGTTTTTTGTGGAAACTTGCAGTAGAATTTTCGAGAAATGTCCGTAAGAGAGATGCTTCTC
>ERZ778017.1272-NODE-1272-length-25871-cov-6.985474_pt1 | contig 25871 bp, 19 predicted proteins | sample MGYA00375747_ERZ778017 | MGnify/ENA primary metagenome ERZ778017 (study PRJEB29350, sample SAMN05509838) | bioreactor metagenome | biome: bioreactor; material: wastewater | place: South Africa: University of Cape Town | collected 2014-03-17 ...
AAACTATGGCCAATATCGCTGCATTGCAAAAATGAACAATTCTAATCAGCAATGGTCATCCTGGTCCTATTAAATTAAAATACACCGCAAGAAATCGGCCAACAAAATTGGAGTTTTTGAGGAAGCCTCAGACTTCAAAGCACTGTAAAAATTTGAAGCCATCAATCCAAATTTTTGGTATTGTTGTGATAATCCATAAGCAATAAAGGTACACTTTTTACTGCTTCTGTAAACAACTTGTATTTAGGTTGAATCTCCAGCGTTGTTACATGAATCGGACCCTTGCATAATGATCTGCGGCTTATACATGCTTCTGTAGCTTGTTACCACTAATTATATCAGATGTTACGTAGTCAACTGTAAATTCAGATGTCATATATTGCTGGTTTGAAAAGGAAAAGCTTGTATTTGTAGAAAAACCACCCAATTTTCTTTACCCCCTTATTTGCTTGATGAATATTAATTTTTATTTTTTATGCACTGTTTAGCCTACTCTAACGTAAACCTGATTTATCACATTACCATTAGACTCATGATTTAGTAATTTGACCTAAATATTAGCCAAACAGAGAGCCACACAATGTTCCAGCACAGGCAGTTATCCATCATTTACTTGATTTTGTATCACAATTTGATTTTGTGGCCATTTTCAGTTACTTCCGACATGAAATACATAACGTGCTTCGTAAAAATCATTGCTTTTCTTGTCAACTCGCTTGTTATTTATATTCTTTCTTTTACCAGAAGTTATGGTCATTTTTTGTTGTTTGTACTTGCTTCCCTTCTTTCGTGGGTCTTTTTGTCTGCCCCCTCTATCTACCATAGCTCACCAAATTGATGATCCTTTTACTTAATCTCACATTATTTACTTGTTATTCAAGTATCGTTTTCCCTATCCATTGTCGTAGTTTTTACTATCTATTCACAGTTCTATTTATATCTATTTACAGGCATATTCCTACCCACACATCCTCTAATCAAGACCAATAAGTTTACGAATTTTAACGATATTCTCCGTGGCAATCTCTCTGGCTTTGTCTCTACCGTTGTTGCACACAGTTTCCAAATACGTCCAATCCTTCATCAACTCCTCATACATATGTCTCTTTTCTCTGAATTCTTCAACAATCACTTCAGTAACATGGTCCTTCAATTGCTTGTGATCTTTGATCCATGCTAAATCACCTACTGTTTCCTCTATCGACTTGCCAGAAATACCAGAAATAATAGTAATCAAGTTACTCACTCCTGGTCTCTTCACAGCATCAAAATAAATAGGCCCTTGAATCGAGTCCGTCACCGCTCTTCTGATCTTCTTAGAAATCACCTCGGGGGAGTCAGTAACATACACACAAGACGTTTTATCAGCATCACTCTTGCTCATTTTTTTCGCTGGATTACGGAGAGATAACACCTTCTGACTGCTAGCCAACAACGTGTTGGGAATATTGAAGAAATCGGTGCCGTAAGTATGGTTGAAAGTCTGAGCAATGCTTCTAGTAAGCTCAAGGTGCTGGGCTTGGTCTTCACCTACAGGTACATGGGTCGAGTTGTAAAGTAAAACATCGGCAGCTTGCAATACAGGGTACATGAGAAGCCCAGCCTTGACTTTTTCAAGTACTTTTTCATCAAGAATTGTGCTGGTTTCAGCCTGTATTGATTTCAGTTTCCATTGTGTCATTCTGTTAAGATGACCCAACGACGCCTTACAAGTCAAGTACCAGTTTAATTCGGTGTGTTCTGGAACTGAAGATTGATGGAATAATATACATTTTTCATTATCAATTCCACTGGCTAATAAACTGGCTATTGCTTCGTATCTGTTGTGTTTTAAAGTCTTTGCATCAACAGGCATGGTAATCGCATGAAGATCAGCTGTGCCAAAAATGTATTTTGTTCCTTTACTGTCTGACTCACTAATTGTCTTCCATGATTTGACTGCTCCCAAATAGTTTCCAAGATGAATCTTGCCTGTAGGCTGAATCATAGAAAACACAGTAGAATTCTCGGGAATTTTGTACGAGCTGGCAATTTTTTGCACAGTAGCATATCCTCTTGCTGTCTCTACAATGTTTCTTCTCAACATCCTGAGGTTGTGAAGCGAATGGTGTAAATATGGTGGTGTAGGAATGAATGGATTTTTTCGATTTTCATTTTTCATTTTTCACTGCGCTACACTACTACTGTTCGAATATACATTTACTACTATACAATTTATGGAGGACCGTATCGTGTAGACATTACAACAAGCTAGTGGGGATTACCACTGTGGACCTGGAAAAATCCCAGCACGATTCTGGTGAAACCGACCCATCTACTGATCTATAGTGATATTTCTTCAGTAGAACCTACGGGGCCATTTAAAACATATTCGCAGCACGGCTTGTGTCCTTAAAATGCAACAGTGTCATTAATGTTGTTGTCTCTTGTCATAAAATGCTTCTAATCAGTCTTTTTTGCTGGAGAACAAAAGGAAATCTTGACCCTTTCAAATGAGAATACTAGTCAAATGGACAGTCTCATTGTGTATCTACGTAGGCTGCCAAAGTTCCTGGGGTGATTAACTTCGACATGTGATCATAATTAAGGTGGTGACGCTACCACGGTACGACAGTTCACGACTGTTTATCTTCTTCGACATTTGACTTTTCATTTGTGAGGAATCCACCCATGACATTGTTGATTTCGATGGAGTTTTTCGCCAACTTGGCTTCGAGTTTCATTCTTTGTAATTCTCTCCATCTGTTTAATTGGGAGTACTCGTGTAGTTTGAACCCAAAAACTCTAGGAACATAAGTTTCTTTAGAATGAATAGGAATAGCCTGGGCAAAATTCTGGAAAAACATCGCAGGAAACGAGGTTCCAAAGTAGGCACCATCAACTACAGAGTGACGACCTGATTTGGGGTTGAACAAGTCCTCACACTTACCACAGTACAACTTAACGGTTGCAACTCTAGGTTGATCGTGCAACCCAACAGGCAAAAGTGGATGCAATTGGCAGTATACTCGAGGACAATAGCCAAAATCCCCATTTCTGTACTTTTCAAACATCTTGCTTAACCCTCTACTGGTCAAAATGTATCTGGCATGAATAAGTCCGTAAAGAATTCTGGCGTTGTGCTCCAATGCTTCTCTGTGTTCTTTTGGTTGACTTTCTATGTCCAATAAATCGGTAATTATATCGATTAACGTCGGTAATTTGCTGACTTCTTGGTTCAACCCCGTCAAATTGAACCGATCTCGAATATACTCATCGTCGATATCGCAAAAGTATTCGTTTCCTTTGATACCCAAGAACAAATCAATCCAGTATTCGGTGAATTCAGAGCTGGAGTCGGAAACATATTCCTCGTGTACACCGTCGGTAGCCATTGTTTGGTTTCAGTTCACGTTTCGCCGGTTGGTTCATCTCAACAAATTTTTCGTATATTTGAGAACTGTACAGACTGCACCCCGTGGCACCACCGACGGCGACGATAGCGCGTGGGTGGTGGTAGAAACGGCACTTTCTCGTCGATTAGTGGACCCTCGTCGTGGTAAGTAGCTCCACGCCGTAGCAGACCTAGACCCATCTTGTCCCATCTTGGGCACCAAGTCGACGTCGATAACACCACATTGAAAGTGAAACCAACATGTTCCAGTATATCAGTTTATCGACTACACGGGTACACGTTTTACTTGCATTTTGCTATGAATCTATACAACTTTCGTTCAATTTTCGTTGTGGTTGACTAGTCCACTTTGACTGAGCCCTTCTTAACCTTACCACCACTATTGTCGCACTTTCCCACAACACTCCCTACACTACCACCAACGTTCCCTAACACACCACGACATACCACTACCTACTACGATCTTCGACCTCTACCACCACTGTACCCTCGACACACTTCAACTTGCCTATAATTTCACACTTCCCACCACTCTCATCAATTATACTGAAAACACTCGTGGAACCACTCCTACACAGTGCAACTGGCTCCGTCAACCACCTGCAACTTTAATTCCTGTCCTGTGCATTTCATTGTACTTGTTACTGTTTGTTTTTGTGACCCTTCATAATCTAGTGGTTTACTACAACGACGTGGTGAAAATTTATTACATCCCATTGCTTGACACCAGCGACAATGAAATACGTCCGTGCCTCATCGCTGTTCCACGGTGGTGCTGTTAATTCCTTGCATATCGATCATGGTGGGACAAAAGTTGTCACTGCTGGTAAAGATTGCATCATTAATGTTTGGTCCTTTTCCCAATTCACAGATGTATGTCACCAACAGGAGCTCTCGTTGTCCCAAGTCGAGCAGATCCAACCAATATCACAATTCTCGTTCCACAAATCACCAGTAGACCTTGTGCGCTGGAGCCCCATCTCCAGTACCTTATTTGCATCTTCAGATGAGTCGGGCCATTTGTACTTAACAGACACGGAAACTGGTCCAAAACAAGTTTTTCCATTTAATTCATATGAACCAATACCGATAATCGATTTTTCGTGGTCAAAAAATGGCCAACTCATTGCTTGGTCTACGCTAGATGGCCAGGTCCACATTTACGATATAATCAAAAAGACGTACCAAGTATTGACCAAATTGACCCATTCGCCAAAACTCTTGGTCCAGAGATCTCTTGCGTTTGACCCGACAAATAACTACTTGGTTACTGTTGGTGATGATACCATGATTTACGTGTATCAATATACTTGCGAAGAGTCAGGATACCAGTTTCGATTAATCAACAAAATCTCGAAATTTGTCAGCCAGAACGAAACAAATATCCGTTACAAGCGGATTGGCTGGTCGCCTGATGGAGAATTGTTTTCCGTTCCAACAGTATCGAAAAATCAAACCAATTTAATTTCATTAATCAGTAAGTCTAAATCGTGGGAAAACAGAATAGGGCTCGTGGGTCATGGGTTTGCGTGTGAAGTGGTAGATTTTAATCCAAAAATATACCAGAACTCTGTTGACGAATTGGACCCAAACCAAATGGATAATATCTTCAACATTGTTGCTACAGCAGGTTCTGATAGAACTTTAGCTATTTGGAATACCTCGAAAGATACCCCGATCTTTATAGTCAAAGAACTCGTGGACAAACCAATTGTCGATTTATCATGGGATCCGACAGGACAGTACCTTATGCTAGCGGCATTGGATGGCCACATCGGTGTAGTCTCTTTTGACGAATTGGAGTTGGGTAAAGAAGTGTCTCAAACCATACGTGATCAACTAAACAAGTTCCAACAAGATTTGATCAAACCACTCAACTTCAAATATGTCCAGGATCAACCAACTACGGGTAGAAAATTAAACCAACCAGCAATAGAATTGCTTGACCAAAAAGACGCAATAGATACATTAAAAGAAGAACCAGTTGACACCACGGATCTGAACAAACCGGTGGAATCTCTGGCCAACACAGAAACTGTTGTTGTCAAGGAGCTGCCCCAGATAGGCGATATTGTACCTGAAGTACCTTCTGCAGATTTGCCAGACGAGAAACAAGTCGATATTCTTCATTCAGCGATGAACACCAGAAAATCAAAAATAAAGACTACAAAACCAGCTCCAGCAAAGGAAAATGTAGAACAAAAAATCACGACAAAAAACGGAAAAAGAAGAATACAACCACTCTTAATTTCCAATTCAAATGCCAATAATGGAGGAGCACAAAAGGAAAATGGTACGATGAATGAACTGTCAACATCAACTGTCTCTATGGGAAACACAAATAAATCGCTCATGGAGTATGATAAACCATCCTATGCAGTGTCAGATGAGTTCCAGAAGCAAGTAAAGCGTTCTAAGGGGGAAGATGGAACAACAAACAAAAAGCTAAAGAGAGAACTAGAGCCGGTAAAATTTGTTGGTTCAGTAATTTTAAATCCAAATACGGCGTTTGCAAAAGTAAGGCTCGCGGTTCCAAAAGTTCGTATGGGTTTTCAGATCACCAACAAGCAAGATGATGACACTTACATTTTGGATATCAAAAATGGGATTGGTAATGAAACAAAACCTTCGAGAATCACTTATTTTAAGAAAGAAAAGCAGATATGGACCGACTTTATTCCACGATATGTCCAATTGGCTGTAAGTGGAGACAAGTTCTGGGCAGTAAGTACCATTGATGGGCAGATTTTGACGTATTCTCATTTCTCGGGCGCGAGATTACTCCCTCCGTTTGTGCTTGGGTCGCCAATATCGTTCTTGGAAAGTCACGGACCATATCTCATGGCAGTAACATGTGTTGGGGAGGTGTTTGTATGGGATCTTGAAGCAAAGAAAATCAAATTGTCAGCTAATATCTCGCCGTTATTGGAATTGAGCAGTAAGTATCAGGATGATGGTCTCAACAAATCCGATAACATAACCATGTGTTCCATCACATCTTCAGGAATACCGTTAATAACATTATCTAATGGATCGGGATACTTGTACAATGGGGACCTAGAGACGTGGCAAACAATTACAGAATCGTGGTGGTCATTTGGATCACATTACTGGGATAGCACCGAAGATAACAAGTCCATCTCTTCCAGTTTACATGATGGAGAAATCTCTATAATCCAGCTTCTTGAACACAAGACTAATGAAGAAATCACCAGGAAAAACAGAACTGGTAGAGGGAAGTACTTCAACAAAATTTCCAAGAATATGATCATGAAGGAAGGATTTGAAAACATTGAGAACACAATTTCGTTGAGTCATTTGGAAAACCGAATCTTATGCTGCGAGCTACTTGGAGATTTCAAAGATTTCCACGCCAATTTCATTACCTATGCCACCAGGCTATGTGAACTTGGAATGAAGACAAAGTTGTATGAAATCTGTGACCAGTTATTGGGTCCAGGAGACGACGTCATCGAAACGCAACCAGCATGGGAACCCAGTATTTGTGGCTACGAAAAACACGCATTATTGAAGGAAGTAATCTACGCCTGTTCCAAACACAGAGATGCCCAACGAATCCTTATTCACTTCAGCAAAAAGCTTGGGATAGTTGATTCGGACGTTCACATGGACCTGATAGTAGCGTAAAATTTACATTCTATAAAAATATATACAAGTTACAATTTGAACGTATTAGTATTGTCCCAATTTTTTTCACCCAATTTACCACCGATTGGACCCTGTTCGTTTGTAGCTGCAAGTTTATCACCTGCAACATACGAAACGTATCCGTCTGGACCACAAACAATTGACAAACTAGCACCTTTCTTTGGAATCTTACTGGTTTCTCTTGCTTGTTCCAAAGCATTTTCGTATCTTGGTCCTCTTTCTGTTGTAGAGTCTTCAGTCAGTTCCTTTGGTGTGGTTTCTTCATCTTTAAGAATCAGGAGTCTCAATTTCAATGCATCTTCTTCGGATAAATTCGACTCGGTCTGTTCGATTCTAAGTGGACTCAAGTATTCGGATGGAACTGGTTTGGTGAAATCCTTATTCGATAAGACGGTTTTCTTGTCGGAATCGTAATGGTGGTGGACTTTCACCCTATCAAGCTTTTCCAAGAAAAAGAGGAATCTTTCAAGTGGTTTGATTTCGCCAGGTTTTTGTGCTGAATAATGCAAATCTACAAAGCCTCTATAAGGGTTTTTCGACAACAATACTTGGAGAATAGGAGCAATTCCTGTTCCTGCTGCATAAAAGTTCATATTGTCAAATGGAGGCAATTTGTTTCTACGGTAAAGTTTTTCAAGCCCGGTTTCTGGTTCGACCTTGGATGGTAAATCACGGAAAATAGGCCGTTCATGGAGCTTTTTGATGGGATGGTAAGGGAATTTGTACTCGACATTGGGACCCCGTAACTTCAATTCGTCACCAACTTCCTTACTGGTAATATATCTCGACACTTCACCATCTCCGTACTTCTTAACGTAGAGACACATAACTCCCCCCTTATCGTAATCATCCCCGTCGTTGTTGACCACCCGTAACAATGGCTCTTTTTCTCCCGATCTCGTGTACTCAGATTTCATAAAGTACAACGGTAATGGTGTGTACGCTCTCACCACCATGATTTGTGGGTGCATCACGTCTACAGACCAGATCCTGTCTCCGTTCCAGATCGACTTCTGGTCGTAATGGGCGTAGTAACTGTACTGCCAGTGCTTGAATTTTGGCATGAGCTCGACCAAGTAGTGGTCGTCGTCGATTTGTTGCTTATGAGTGATGATAAATGGATGGAATTGGTGCGGAGCCAAGAGCTCTTTACTGTCTTCACCGTCTTCTGGTGGGAAAAACCACACCTTGACGGTATAAGCCCCCCACGCAAACACGATCGCCGTCAAAATCTTCGGTATATACCGTGACCATCTCGACACCACCTTGGGCTTATTTGTCTTTACGTTAAAATCATCAACATTGGGCAAGCCTGGGTACTCGTACGACAACCTTTCGTGAGAAGTTCTCGGGATATATGGCTTGTTATTCTTCTTCATGAGGTGCTGGACTGCGGAATTTCCGTCCATGGGTGCTGGTGCTGACGCTGAAGTCGTCAGCTTGACTTTAAATGATGAAACTTCATGAGAATTGGGGGTAGAAACCTCGTTATTTTCGGGTTTTTCTCCGTTTTTCTTTGTTGATTCAAACCTTATGGCCCTCCACTGGCCATATACGGGTCTACACAACGCAGGCAGCCGCCGCCATAACTTTGTGGCCAACATAAATTTTGATGTGAAAAAACGAAATATTGCGTGAAAAATTCCAAATTGGTAAATTTCTCGATTAAATTTCCATCTTGATTACCATTTTTCCACCATCCATGATCGAATTGCTCAAGTCCATCCCGGCCCATGGCGACAAGGCATGGTGTGTGAGTGCACATCCCACCCTTCCCCTTCTCGCCACCGCATCCACCGACAAAACTTCCAATATCTACAAGCTTTCGTCCAAGTATCAGTTCCCATTGATAAGCAAGTTACAAGATACCCATAAAAGATCGGTGAGAACCGTGAGTTTTAAGCCGCCGTTGGGAGGAGCCGAGTCTCCAGTAGCTGACTTTTTGGACTTACCGGCGTTGGCCACGGGATCGTTCGACTCGACCATCTCCATCTGGGGTATTGATGAGCCCACGGTCGAAGGTGATGAACAGGAAATTATCGATAACCAAGCGGAGATATTCTCGGCTGCAAACAACGAATGGAACTTGATGGCGTTGATTGAAGGCCACGAGAACGAAATTAAGGCGGTGGACTGGAACTACAGTGGGACGTACCTTGCGTCTTGTTCTAGAGATAAGACGGTGTGGATTTGGGAAACCGATCCCGAGACGTTAGAAGAGTTCGAGTGTATTGCGGTGTTGAACGACCACGAGCACGACGTGAAGAACGTGACGTGGCATCCGTCGTTGAATATTCTTGCTAGTTCGTCGTACGACGACACCATCCGGGTTTATGCCCAGGACAGTACTGATGACGAGTGGAACTGTGTTGGGATTTTGAACGGCCACGAGGGCACGGTGTGGTGTTCGAGATTTGAGAATTTTGCCAGCCCCAACGCCAGTGCTGATTTGTTACGGTTGGTGAGTGTTAGTGATGACTTGACAGCAAGAATCTGGTGCAGCAAGCCCCAGAAACAGAATGAAAATTCCAGTGGTATTCCCAGTTCAATTAAACAAAGTGAGGAAATGACGTGGGAACTTCAAAGTACTCTTCCAGTAGCTCACAAATACCCAATTTATTCCGTGGCATGGTCCAAGAAAACGGGGAAAATCGTTACCGTTGGATCAGATTCCAAAATCGTCATTTACAAGGAAGTGGACGGGAAATGGGAAATTGAATTTGAAAAAGAACATGCCCATGGTGTTTACGAGATCAACAGCGTCATTTGGGCCGACTTGGACGATGGCACAGAGATGGCCATAACGGCTGGCGACGATGGTAAGGTGAATGTCTGGTCGGTTTGAAACTGACGCAATTCACTGTCCTCTTTTGATAAGTACCAACGTTGTCTCTACGAGTAACTACGCAAATATTGTCCTCTAATTATAGACTGAACTACTGTAATATACACACACATGATAGACTTATCTAGAAAATATGCAACTTGTCACAAGGCAGTTGTTCCTGGGGTTCCCTGGCATTTTCGAAATGGTGGTGGGTTTGACGACTTGATGCTTGTCATAAAGTCTCAAGAAGAGCGTCCGACCTGACGGGTTTTTACCGGCTGTCACTTTTTCTGTTCAAGTTTACTGGAATTGAAATATTAAACTCAACTTGAAAACTAGTAACAAATCGAGGGTTGTTTCACTGGTGAAGGTTTGAACTATCGTGTCACCCTAGAATATCACCATCACCAAAATAATGAACCCCATGACCCCCAAAAGAATCAATAGACAGCAGAAGTACCGTCCTCCTGATCGTCTCTGATACCGTTCGGCACGTCTCAACTCGTTACTAGCATTGTGTGCTTCACTCGAATAGTTCAAAATGTTGTTTTCAATGTTGTCGATAGAGAACTGTTGTTCCTGAATTATTGACGATAAATTTTCAAAAATTTCATTAATCTCGTGGGTATCTTGATTGATTTTGTTGATTTCGAGTTCACGTTGTTGAATAGTTAACGTTTGTTGTTCGAGTTCTTCTGCGTTTAAAGGTTCGTACGAGATCTGGATGCTTTGTTGTTGCTGCTGTTGTTGTGGTGATTTCGATGTAGTTTCTGTAGGAGAAGCGACGAGGTCAAGCGAGGTATTTGGAAACATCTGCGAGTAGTCAGCTTGAAGACGTTTGAAAGTGCTGAGTGAATCCTTGATGAGGTTGATCTGGATATTTTCCTTTTGTTTCAAGTAGCTGATCAACTCCACATCTTCGTGTTGAGATGCCAACTGCTTGATGTGGGAGTTTAGTGACTTTACGGACTCGTTAAGCGTCTTGAACGACTCGGTGGTGGTATCGAATAATGCAACTAGTTCTGTGGAAAGGGAGTCGGTGGCTGGTTTCCGTAGTAATTCCTTAATCGACAGTAAATGGGTGGCATTGATATGGTGAAGTTGGTTATCGATAGACGTAGAGATGGACTCAAATTCGGGATAGTCTCGGTAACGATGAGATTGGTTGCTCACGACGGCCTCGAGATCGGTGTTGAATGACATGGAGCGATGAATTTAGTAGCAAATGGAACGAAGTTGTTGCTTATAGACTAGTGATATACAGTGGCAAAGACGACAGTGTGAAACAGTTATAATGAATTGACGGAATTACAAACACAGGACTGTTGGATTGTGTGAGTATATTGACTAAATAGTGGAGGTGTGTAAACGTGAAAGAATATAAAACGGAAGTATACTGTGATTATTTAAAATGGGCGCTAGAAGTGCAAGTTTCACGGCAGTGCAACTGCGGTTTTGCACTGATCTGGTGGTGGTCGCACAGACATGTGGTGCTAGGCTGGCGGTGGCTGGTACCAGAATCGCGCTGGCCCGGCCCTAGTCAGGTTATAACAGTCTCTGATAATGATACACCTACAGTAGAGACGGCTCTTGTGCCGCTAAATTCGAGGTTTCTCTACTCCTCTACATACCGACGCCATTTCTTCGTGACTTTCTATTACTCTATTGAATCCTCTATTATTTAAATTTCTTGTTCCGAGATGAACTTTTCAGCATCTAAAGCGGCCATACAACCAGTGCCCGCAGAAGTGATGGCTTGTCTATATTTCTTATCTTGGACATCACCTGCAGCAAACACACCTGGAACTGAGGTTTCAGTGGAACCTGGAGTGGTGAGAACGTAACCTTGTTCATCGGTTTTCACTTGGTTAGCAACAATTTGAGTGGCAGGAGTGTGACCAATGGCGTAGAACAACCCGTTCACTGGTAATGATGAGGTTTCCTTGGTTTTGTTGTTGAAAATAGTCAAGTTTTGTAACAATTTTCCGTCACCACAGGCTTCCTTGGCTTCGGTGTTCCACAAAACTTCCAATTTATCGTTGTTGAAAACACGCTTTTGCATGATTGTCGATGCTCTCAACTGGTCTCTTCTGACCAATAAGTACACTTTCGAGGCATATTTGGTCAAGAAAACTGCTTCTTCACAGGCAGAGTCACCACCACCAATAACGGCTAATGGCTTGTTTCTGAAAATAGGCACGGCACCATCACAAACAGCACAGGCAGAAATCCCTTGTTGCCAGTAGGTGTCTTCACCTGGCAAGTGCATTCTCTTGGCAGACGCCCCGGTGGCCAAAATGATGGCATCGGTGGTGATAGGTTCGCTGTCTTCGTTCCACTCGGTCCACAACTTGAATGGTCTCGAGCTTAAATCAACCTTGGAGATGGTTTCGGTGATGATTTCCGTGCCGAATCTCAACGATTGTTCTCTCATTTGATCCATCAAAGTAGACCCGTTAATACCCTGGGGGAACCCTGGGAAGTTTTCGATATCGGTGGTGGTGGTTAACTGACCCCCGGCAGCAATCCCGTTGGCCAACATCCCTTCGTACATGGTTGGCTTGATTTCAGCACGCGCAAGGTAAATGGCAGCGGTGTGGGCAGCTGGACCCGACCCAATAATAGTGACCTGATGATGAACCATTCTTGTAGATATTAAATTAGTAGTTATGAATTTGCTATAAAGAAATCTCGATGGAAACTTTATGTTCATATATTTATACAAAGAACTAAAATCAGAAAGTTTTTATTATTTATATACCTTGACAATTTATAATCAGTAAATTCCAGACTTCACAAGAAAAAATTGCGTTACCACGCACTGATGATTGATTGAAAAATTCGTCGTGGGTGAGTAATGACCTGCGGTGTGTCTAGGGTAGCGCCGGTGCGAACAGAATGGGGCTACGTCGGACGGTCCAGACGCCTGGGGCCAAAATACGCCGTGGATGGGAAATGGTAATGGTGGACATTACCGATCCTCGGACAATGCCACCAAAAGAAATCACACTTGTGGTGCTATGGCCCTGGGCCAGGAATATCGGTAATCTGTACGACGACGATATCTGGGTCGCACCAAGGTGCTTCAGTAGACGGATCAGCAACATGTTGTAGATCTTGTTATGCATTCCGGTTCCTGGGGCCTGGGTCTGGAGACATGGTAATGGCCATGAGGTGATAGAGAAGAAGCTTGTCGGTGATGGCGTTGGCAATCCTGTGGTCATGGAATGTGTCAGCATTCGGTCTAGAGCCGACGTAGAGCCGTGTTGCGAGGGTGGTGCTGAGGGACGGTCTAGTTCTGGGATGGTTATTAATGGTTCATACAGTCTTTATGCATGGTAATGTGACAGAACAAACATGACAAATTACTTTATCTAAACCATCTAAACTGCGCATGGATACTTAGGATGTGAGCACTCGGCCATTCCTCCAGTTGCTCTCTGAGACTTTTTGCTGGGCCGTTCGATCCAGTCATGTGGGCCGGAACAAAAATTTACCACATCCTATTCTTGTAGTACCGGTCTTGACGGGTTTGTGTGTACTGTGGAGTGTCAGAGACTCCCGTTGTAGAGTTTCTGCTCGATTGTATGGCGGTTTTCGCTGCAGCAACCATGGTTGCTGCATTTGGCGGACTCGTTGGGTGCTTTCCGAAACAAACAAAGACCAATTCTGAAACCTTCACTCCACCTGTTCATTGAATTCTGCTTGTCCTCTTATAGTTGTATCTTTAGTTGTGTCACTTCTTGTACTTCTCTCACTACTCCTTCTGTGATACTCATTTAGCAATGTGCCTCGATGCCTCGATCTTATTGGTTACTAAATCCAATACCTATGTCGTTTTGGCATCTCGTAGTGGCTGTTTTCGATGACGCTCTCTTGTACCTTGTCGCAAAATCGCTTGCTATATCATGTATCCCTATCTATCGGGGCAATTGGTATCTCAGTGTTTTAGATCATTCTCACAGTTAACTTCCTAGATCAATCTTAACCTTCTGTCTCACGAAATCTTGCATACCGACTCATTGTATATGTTATTGTATGGTCATGTCTATTTATACCCTCAGCACTATTTCAAAATGAACTCCTTCACGATGGAACTACTCTGAAACCGGGGATTTAAAAGAATGTTGCTCAAGAACCATTGAAGTCCCCGCCTCCTGTGCTCCAACCACCTGTTGGTCATAAATAATCGGTCTAAATTGACATTGTCCTTGCTTGGTAGCGGAGGAATGTTCTTCGACTCAGAAGGAAACTGGGCTAGGAGTTGGTTACGAAACTGCTCTAGCTCAGAATACCGTTTATACAAAACTATAGAAGCGTAATCACTGTCGTCCAATATAATCTTGATCGACCATACTATATACGGCTTCCCAACCTGCCCAGAAACCATATGGTGCTCTCCCACCATAACGTTGGTTATGTGTGATAATCGTGATGCCAGAACATCAGCCGTCTCAATATCGTCCTCAAAGTTATTCAATTGTATCGGCACAGGCAAGAGTTTGTTGAGCTGCGACAATGAGTTCCTGCGCTTGTCGGGCATTATGTCCTATTACTGTTTCTGGCTCTTCTTCACTGTTTTGTTAATGCTATTATGGTAATGTCACACTATATGTAGGTGATGGTTTGATGATAACCATAGATATTGAAATGAAGACGATCGCGGGCAATTTGTGACTGTGTGCGACTATAACGGTGGTACGATACAACAAATTGGTTCTATGCAAACGGTATTGAAATTGTGGCCGTTTTCACGGAGGTTGTGTTGATGTCACATTCTGTAGATTGCGCATATCTCCCAGTGCGAGATCTGACGATGACTTGATATATTTGTAAATTGTAACAATGGATCCGCTCAAGGGTAAGTACACCCCATGGCAAAGACTTATTCACAGATGGAAGGCCAGAAGAGATATTCCATTTAGAAAACAGTTCTTTGTAGGGTATGATTTACACGGCAACACCTATTGGGAGTTCACTACTGATGGGAACATGCAAAGACTTAGGCGTAAGTTGGAGCCCTACAGACAAGAACTCTTCGAGGCAGACTACTTCTCTACTATTCCTCCCCAGTGGCTACAATGGTTGCGTCGTACTAGAGACGATGTTCCTACATTGGACGAGTTGGTGCTGGAAGAAGTCAGACAGAAGAGAATCAAGCTTCTTGCCCAGCAGGCTGATGCCAAGTGGCAACAGGAAAAGTTGCGCTTGGAACAGGAACAACAGCTCAAGTTACAAGAAGAATTACACAAGGCAGAACAGGACGATGCCAAGTACAAAGCCGAGTATTCAAAGCCTTCTACTGGCGCTGGTGAGGAACCTACAAAACCTGGTGAATTAGAAACTCCCCAGGACTCTTACGATCCATGGAAGCAAGCTGATACCACCAAGGATTCCAATCCTATTGAGGAATCTGCTATAAAACCAAGGAGATAATTAAGACTAGATCAACTACATTACTATGTCTCTATTTAAACCCATCCCATGTATATAGGTGTACCAAATTAGTACGATTGTATGTATAAGCTTTTTAATCCACATCTGTGTTATCCTCATGTAAGTTTTTATGTGTTGAAACCATAGGCTTGGTCATATTCTTAAGGTATGGGGAGAATTTAGGAGACTTCTCCTCCAACTTTATTTCGATCATCCTTACAAGTTTCTCGCTGTATTTCTCCAACAATTGATTTTGATTGGTCTCTGATATTTCTTTGACCAAGGGTGGTTGCTCCAATGAGAGCTGTTGCATTCCCGTTTCAAGGTCTTCATCTTTCTCTGGTTCAATCAATTTTTGAATATTGGCAAGTTTTTCCCCAATTGATTGTCTGTCTAATTCTGGTTTCTGTCCCAAATCGTCTCTCAATAAAGCTTCTACTTTTTCCAAATGCTCTACTATTGTCTCTGTCACACTTTTTGACTTCTTAAGAACTGCTCCAGACTTTAACAGCAGGATTGAGCCACTGGAGTTCGCCATACTTGGCATTACAATCGGTCTGTTTGATTTAACAGGCAGAGGTGGTGGTTTGATTCCTCCTTTTGTGGGCGATCTCGGCAGCGATGGAACAGATAATTTGGTTGGAGATGTAGCTGTTGTTGCCGACTTTTTTGGGGATGGTTGTATTTTCGTAGGTGAGCCATTTGGACTGTTGTTCATTCGTCTTGCTTCAATTCTTTTTAGTGTTGCATTGGTGAGTCTTGGTGAAGCAGAACCCGAATTTGACTTGGCGTTATTGCCGGTTAATTTTGGAGAAACTGATCCAGAACCTGGTTCTGGATCTGGAGTACTTTTTGCCTTTAATGAAGGGATCTTTGGCATAGACACTGACGGGATTATTTTCCGTGTAACATTACAGTTAACCGGTTTTATCTCTTCTTTTGGAGTAGAAACTTGTTTGTACCTTGGAGTCGAAACTTGTTTATCAACCAAGTTCCATTCGATTAGGCACTCATCCATACTTATTGACATCAACTTATTATTCTTAACATTCAATCCCACTATTGAGTCCAGATGGCCCCAAACAACATAAAGACATCTTCCAGATAGATAGTTGACTAGACGCAATGATTTGTCTGAACATGCAGCAATCATCATTCCTGAAGTTATAGTAAAATTCTCTACGAGAAGACTTTCGTTGATCAAGTCATCTTTAAGTTTTAGCGAGCGCTTCAATTCGTAATCCTCAACGTCATAAACCAAAACAGTCTTGTCATTGGTGGATACAACCAAATCATTGCCAATTATTGCAAACGTTATTGGAGTTGCTTTGATGGCTAATAACTTTTCATGACAAATTGTTATAGTGGACCCTTCAATTTCTAGTTTATGGACAGAAATACTCCTATCAGAGGAGCAGACATAAACTCGCTCATTAAAGTATTGTACTTTAAGCAAATTTCCATTGTGAAGTGGAACTGTTTGAAGGATATCCCAGTTCTCAGAATCAGGAAGTTTGTAAAAAAACTGAATCATTCTATCTCTCGAGATACTTGTAATAAACTCTATTTCATTTAGTTTATAGTATATCAAATCATTGACTGTGGAGGTATGGGCTTTAGTTTCATATATCAATTCATTTGAGTCCTCATTTTTAATGATATAGAGAGAACCAAATTTATCACCAAGAATAATCAATTCATCACTTTTATCTACAGCAGTCATAGCATTGGCAATCAACTCGGAAGAATTAAAATCGTACGTCAATATGGTACTAATTGAAGCATCAACATCATCAACTTGTTTAACAACTCCATCCTTTGAATAAATTAGCAATTGGCCGGAGTGAGTATTCTTCAATCCCAGCAAGTTTCGTATCAAAGATGTTTGCATAACTTTAGATACTTTATTTTGCTTATCAAACAGAACAATTTCTTCTGATTCGTTCAAAATTAATAGGAATTGAGTGTTTAAACTAGCTAGCTTTAAAATTGGAGTTCGAACGGTAGAAAGATTATTGAACATATTATTCAATCGTCTGGGGCTCAGGATGGGTGCTGTTATAGATGGTTTCAAATCTGCAATGGGTAAGGATTCTATGGTTTCATCGCTGCCAAACCAGATCTTTTGTAGCTCATGGTCAACGAGTAAGTTCTCAAATTTAAAGGTAGGATTCTCCAAATTAATTAGTTTCAAGTTTTCGTACGTTAGCTTCAAGAGCAATAGTTGATTCAAATCCGTGATCAATAGAAGCTCGTCATTATTCAACACATCTGCCTTAATGAAATTGGAATTTATACATGGACCCAAAAGCACGTTTTTTCCTTTCAATGCCTTCTGGTCATCTTCGAACTTCCAAACCTTAATTAGACGTAAGCCTAATGTAATAATGAAAGACTCATGCCATATTATCTGATTTATAATAGACGAGCACTTATTGCTAGAATACACATTAATTGAAGTAGGTTGGATTTTCCATACTTTGATGAAGCCATCGTTTACTAGTCCCAACGAACACAAAAACTTCAGATCAGGCGAAAACTCAAGAGTATTAACACCAAAAGTATGTTCATAAATTTGGGCAATTGGGGTATCTGACAGGTCTGGAGCAAGCGAAAAGATCAAAATCCGGGGATTGTATCCAATTTCACCTATAGCTAGTAACTTTTTATCTGGAGACACTGTAATACAATTGATATTGCGTACTCTATTTTTCAACTTGGAAGGAGAGGAATCGACATCACCAAGACTCGAAGGTTCAAAATCAGCGCTATTTCCTGAAACTTCGATTGGATTTGCTATGTAAAACCCAAACTCATCTCTCTGGGCTTCTGGTTGTTCATTCAAATCGGCCATGGCCATGTTCAAATAAGCATCGGCACTGGAACAAGTATCAGTGTTTCCCACGTTGGAATTGGCACAGAAGAATCTTTGGTCCACAATCTCGTTCGTTTGTGATACTTCTCCAACAACCACACCACCACTGGCGGTGTAGGCAATCAAGTTATCTCGAACACAAATTTGGTTTGGCGACTTCACAGAGCTACCGACAACTTTGTCAATAACCAACCGATTAAAGTGGAAATTTGACGATTCGACATCATTCATGTTGGATTGTTGAGTGTCCTTAGTCAATTGTCACGTCCTTACTTCGTGTAATGGCACGGTTAAAGCAACTTGAAAGATGAAGATTAAACTTCACAACATTGGACCTGTATTTTAGTTGTACATAGAAATAAGCACCTCTCACCATTAGGTTGTTAATCAAGACACCAAATATCTACGGTTTATGGCACAAGAGATCAGTCTTTCGATAGAAGAGACGAATAAGCTACGTGTTAGTATTGGACTACCGCCAATTCCCGTGGAGAATGCTGCGAAACCGGCAGAATCGCTGCCCACTACCTCACCTCATCTCCCACCCACAAATGAGATTTCAGTACAAGAAACCAATAAACTACGCAAATCGTTGGGTTTACCACTTATTCCGGAAGAGGTGAGTGAGCAATCGTCACAACTTGCAAAAGAATTCTCGAATTTCGAAAAGCACCAGGCACAAGCACTGACAGCCCAACGAGAAGAAGGGTTGAAACGACGGCTAGAAGCATCTAGATCAAATGGTAATCGGTCGAAATTGGCGAAAGTAAATGTAATTTACGATGACCCAATTGATACAGATGATTGGCTTGCAAATTTGGGCAAGCCAGGTTTGAAAAAGTCTACCATTAAAGCTGTTAAAGTAGATAATAGTCCAGATTCGGAGACAAAAATCGGTCACGGCTTGAATGAACTTTCCAATTTGAGAGATAATGATATTTTGACATTGGAGGACACCGGTGTCCTCGACGATGACGAAGATGACAAGTTGGCCAACGATGAACTCAAACGGAATTCAAAATTAAAGAAGGATTTATTAGAGAAAAAGAAGGCTGAAAGTATAAAGTTCAATGGCCGGAGCTATAGAAACTTTGGTGATGAAAACGAAGTTCAAGAGTCCACTGAAAAAGATGTAGTGGTGACTGGGACCATAAAAATACCTGTCCAGAGGGAAGAGAAGCGTAACGATACGGGGAAAATTGATCTAGATGATATATTTTCTGAAATACCAACGTCAGTATCTAGCGATTACGCTGCTCCAACGAAGATGAAGAAGATGAAAAAGATGAAAAAGAAGGACAAACTGACATCTAGTAACCGTAAAGTACTCCAGAGCGATGAGGTGCCAGTATTGCAGAAGTTTGACGAAAATATACAAGATGAAGAAGATGAATTGCAGAACGTGCTATCCATGAAGCGAAGGATGAAACAAACAAATACTCGTAGACACCTCACCGATGAGGAAATTGCAAACGAAATCAAGCTGTACAAACGTTGGGACGTCACGAACGACACCGAAACAGCCTCATACGCGGCATCAGGGCTTGTTGTTGATGACACCAGTGATTTCCTCAATTCGCTTGCAAAATCCAAGCCCACTTCAGAGAGTCAGCTTGCAGAGGAACCACAAAAGGATGGTCAAGACATTGAGGAATCTAAAGTGGTTGCAAACGGATCTACTGAGTTCGAAACCAACGAAATAGCTGAAGCAGAATCTACCGAAAAGTTGGATAGCACCATTGTACCAGTAGCACAAGACGAAGTCAAACCCAAGTTCGCTAGTCTTTCCCTGACACTTGCATATTTACAATCACAGAAGATTATAGAGAAAACAACTGAAGAACAAAGACATGCTGAAAGAGTGCGACAACAAGCAGCAAAAGAGGCAGAATTGTTCAAGATCAACGTTGAGATTGAAGAACGGATACTACGTGAAGAACTACTGCATGATAAGGAGTATATGAACAGGCCCAAAGTCGACCGTGGTGCCATTTTTGATCAACTACTTGAGAATAGGTTACGGGAAAAGGGCATTGTCAGCACTACTGAAACCAAGAGTAGAACTAGACGCCGCCAACAGAATAGTGATACAGCCAAATCTCTCGCAGGCTACAATCCTCAGGTCAAACTTAAGTACCATGATGACCAGGGAAACTCTCTTTCAACAAAACAAGCGTTCAAATACTTGTCGCACAAGTTTCATGGTAACACTTCACGTACAACAGTTGAAAAGAAAGTGGAAAAAACAACCGAAGAGAAGATCATATGATAATACAAATAATGTACACTCTATATGTTGAATGAGGCATCGTACAGCGTGTTACAGCTGAACCTTTTAATCAGGTGGTTCTTGAGTCGGTGCTACCATGATGACTCATTGTAATGAACTTGGTGAATGTTGCTATGGCTCTGCTACGCATTTTGTGGGCTAGTAGTGTGAATCTGGAGAGACGATCGAAGATGATGTTGTGTGGATCGTTTGTGCAGCCAATGAAAAATGTGGAGGAGCGTTACTGTGGAAAAGTCGCTGTTGTAATAAAAATATTTGCGATATGCATGATTTACGATGACAAATGAAAATTGTCTTCAACAACGAATAGGCTAGAGTAAATGCATTTACACGATGAGTGAAACCCCGTTAGCGATCTGCCAAGGGAAAAACGGTTTTCCTCAGGCCATGAAAAATAAATAGTAAATATGGAGGTAGTAGAGCAAATTTAGTGAACTATTGTAGACAAGCACGAGACAGTGGACGAAGGTTAGATGGATGTGATAGTAACCATGTATATTACATCGCTACCGTCCTAACTCTGCTACGATAGCGTAGTACTCTACCGGGATTTGTAGTATTTGCTGGTGGTAGTGTGAGCCCGGTATCCGATTCGGGCATCGGGGCCATCGGTAAACCACTGATGAAAAAGATAATTTTGATAAAAAAACTGGTATATAGATAACCAGTTTAAGCAACATCCTTATAATTAGTGAAACGAAGTAGTGACTGGCTGACGGCATGGTAACAATAGCGACGATATCAGTCCAAGGTATGACGTGTGGGTCATGCTCTGGTTCCATTACAACGGCAGTTTCTTCACACAATGGTATTAAAAATGTTTCTGTGAGTTTAATTACAGAGGAGGCAAAGGTTGAATACGACGAAGACGTTACAACGATAGACGATATATGTGATATCATTGAAGGGTGTGGATTTGATGCTAAACTAATTTCAAGACAATCTGTTAAATCTGGTGGTTCTGACAATAGTCTCAGCACGGCCATTTCTATTCAGGGTATGACATGTGGTTCATGCTCAAGCTCGATAGTCCAGGCATTAGAAGCTCATTCTGGGATTAGCTCGGCTTCTGTGTCACTTTTAACTGAATCTGGTTTAGTGACCCATGACTCTCTGATTTCCAACGATGACATTGTCACCATAGTAGAAAACTGTGGGTTTGACTGCAAAGTAATTGAGGCAGCAGGGTTGGCAGATTCCACCACAAAGAGCGTCTTTTCCGTCCAAGGAATGACGTGTGGTTCATGTACTGGGTCTATTTCGGCGGCATTGAAGGAAAACCCCAATATTTCTCATGTCTCTGTAAGTTTAGTCACTGAGGAGGCACTTGTATGTCATAATAACGCCATAACGGTGGAAGAAATAGCACAAATTATTGAAGATTGTGGCTTCACGGCAAAGTTCTTAAAATCTGATGATGTCGATGATGTCGTAGACGAAATAAGTTTGCAAATATTTGGCATAAATGACTCAACTGACTTGGTAAATTTGCAATACAACATAGAATCGTTCCTTAATAGTATTCCTGGAGTGATAGACTTTATCTTGTCTTTTAAAAATCTTCAGAATAGTACCCAGCATATGACAAACCCAAATTCTCAAGATATTCAAGCTGTGAGATCTAATGATGATAAATCAGATATTCTCGTGGATGAGTTATTAGTGACTTTCAATACATCGATTGTGGGAAGAAGACAAATTGTGGACGGCTTAAACAGTATTGATCCACACTTCCAATTTGTTATTTTGAACTCGGTGGACCATGCCTCTGCTACTCAATTGAAGGCATTATCAAGAGTAAAAGATATCCATTACTGGAGACTGAACTTTATCAAATCATTACTACTCGGTTTACCAGTTATAGTATTAAATCACACACAAACAGTTCCATTATTTAACGATTGGACGTTGTTTCGAGGTCTATATGTGGTGTCATTAATCCAGTTCGTAATTTCGACCTATGTTGAATTTGTATTGGGATGGTCATTCATCAAGAAGTTTTCGACTTTTGTGAGGAACAAATCTGCCAGTGCCACTATGGATGTTTTGGTGTGTATTTCCACTATGGTGTCATATATGTATTCGGTATTGACAATGCTATTTTGTGTCTGGAATGGCAAAGGTGAACATCCTCCAAAATTACTCTTTGACACAGCTTGTATGTTGATTATATTCATTTCCTTCGGTAAATGGCTTGAAAACAAAGCAAAAGGTTCGACTTCGACTGCATTGTCTAAATTGGTGTCGTTGACTCCAACTAATTGTACTATAGTTACTGATATTGATGAATACGAATCTTTTCTCAAGAAACAAAAGACTGAATCTAAGGAAGAAGTGGTATTGCCTGACTTTCCTACAAGAGCTATTACAATTGATTTAATTCAAACTAATGACATTGCCATTGTCTTACCTGGTGCTAAAATTCCAGCAGACGGTGAAATTGTATATGGAGAATCTGAAATTGATGAGTCTTTTATCACAGGAGAATCATTACCTGTCTATAAAAGGAAAGGTGATGAAGTAATCGGAGGATCAATGAATGGTCCAGAATTAATCCATATCAAGGTCTTGAGATCAGGAAAGAAATCACAATTACAGCAAATTATCAACTTAGTTAAGGACTCTCAAGTCAAAAATGCTCCAGTACAACGATTTGCCGATATGGTGGCAGCAAAATTCGTTCCAGCTGTTCTCGTATTGGCATCTACCACCTTCATTTTGTGGACCATTATCTGTTCTTTCATTCATAAGGATAAATTACCAATGGCATTCAATACGGATGAAAACGGTAGATACTTTGTTTGCTTGAAAATTGCGATTTCCGTCGTCGTGGTTGCCTGTCCTTGTGCTCTAGGTTTAGCTGCACCAACGGCTGTGATGGTTGGAACTGGTGTTGGTGCTAACCATGGTGTTTTAATAAAAGGTGGTGATATCTTTGAAAGAACAAACTCCATTGATATCATTCTTTTTGATAAAACTGGAACATTGACTACAGGAAATATGCAATTGGTAAAATCTAGAAAATTTGGTGAGGTTGTGAATTCTGAACAATGGTGGGATATTGTTGGTACTGTTGAATCCAATTCTGAACATCCAATTGGTAAAGCGATTGTCAGAGATGCCAAAGAAAAATTAGGTTTGACTTTTGAAGGTGACACATTCACATCTTCTATGACTGATTTCAAAGTAGTAGTTGGTATGGGAGTTAAAGCTATGGTTCAATTATCTACTGGTGCAAAACATGATGTGTTCATTGGAAATGAAAGAATGTTGAAAGAAAACGTCAAAGAAGAGAAAGTGGCCGAACTCCTCAAGGAGTCACACGATTCTGTAAATACCATGGCACACGTTTTGATAGATGGACAATACGCTGGTTATATGGAGTTCACAGATCAATTAAAAGAAAATGCTAGGGAAGTCTTGTATTATTTACGTCATGTGGAAAACTATCAAGTTGGGCTTGTCACTGGGGACAGTCATAAAGCTGCAAAAAAAATTGGTGATGAGTTGGGAATTCCTTCAAGTAATATCTTTAGTGAAGTGTCACCAATTCACAAGGACCAGGTAATTGTCGATATTAAAAATAGATTCGGAGGATCTGGTAACGTAGGGGTTGCGTTTGTTGGGGACGGTATTAATGACGCACCAGCATTAGCAAAAGCAGATATTGGAATGGCTATTAGTTCAGGAACTGATATCGCAATGGAATCAGCTGATATTGTTCTTCTTGGAAACAAGCAAGGAAGTAGTGACTTAATGGGGGTTATCAATGCATTGAGAATATCAAACTCCACATTCAATAGAATAAAATGGAACTTTTTATGGGCAGCCTGTTATAATGTTTTAATGTTACCATTTGCAATGGGAGTCTTCTTGCCATTAAATTTAATGTTGCCCCCAATTGCAGCTGGAGCAGCTATGATGTTGAGTTCTGTTAGTGTGGTACTCAACTCTTTGTTCTTAAAGAGGTACAAAGTCCCAATACTTGATCACGTATCGACATTCGATCTAGAAGATAAAATTTCTGCTAATGACAGTCTTAATTTACAAACCGGAACATTGGAGGAATTTAATTTGGTTAAGCGGAACAAAACTTTTAAACTGGAAATCAAGCATGCTTTTACAAGGAACAAGAAGACTCGTTCTGATTATGGGTATGAATTAGTTGCCAATTAAGTAGAATAATATCAAAGTCAAGAAACTTTGGTTCACGTATTAATGATAATTCAAAAAATAATTTCTTTAAACATTGTAGTTTCTTGAAACTAGAGATTCATGACTAATTCTATCACTAAAGATTCTATGAAAGGGGATATTTGAAGTCACTTCTGTTAGTTAAAAAGACATGAAGGTACGGGAATTTGTTCTAGTACAATTTTGTGGTATTTGAAGTAATGAAATTTCTGGTAGCAGTTTGTGTGGCTATCTGTATGTCTCGTGTCTTCGGAAACGGTATTTTCAATGATGAACCAGGAGAGTTGGATTCCAGAGGGCTCGTGAGTTTCTTCGATAAAAGCAAAGAGGATTTACAGGCAATTAACGTTTTGAATGAGATTTTGAAAGATATTGCCAAATTTCAAATTGCTGATTTGAAGAAAGGGAGTATATTCGATGTCACCAAACGTGGAGATACTGTCGAAAAACTTTTGACCAAGGTATTTGTTTCATTGAAGAAATCTGGCTTATTGCTTCCAATAATCAAGATGACTTTAACAGAATACAAAACCAGAGAAGCTACTGTGAAGCTAATTGTTGAGTTACTCGAAGCTGATATCATTCCGTATGAAGAGATATTCGAAGCACTCAATGAATCAGGAATTGTCCTCCTGGTTACTAAGTTTTCCCTCACTGATGAAGAAACTAGAGAGGGTTTGGGCAAGTTAATTTTACAGATTTTGCCTGTCTTACTAAAGACTAATGACGTTGATTCAAATGTGGTAATTGAAATGGCAACGGCAGCTCAGATTGAACAAGTTGGTAACTCTACAATTTCAAACCTTTTATGAATATATTGAATAAATCGTAGACAAGTGGAGCGTGTTGCCGAACCAGTTGCAACATAATCTATTTAGGTATTTGCTTATAGCTAAGAATATAATTATTAGTCATTTCTAGTAACGATTACATGAACTCTGGTTTCCATCTTTAGACCATTGGGAAGTGACAATAAACAGCTTGTTTCAAGCAAGTTTTGATCACAATATCATCTTTCTAGAAAGCCAAAAGTGCTCCCAAAATTAACGCTGAAATTCCAGCGATATGGTAAGTGTTGGAGTTGGCACCTCCCGCAAGAACAACTGATTGATATGGAGTAGATGTGGAATTGAGAGAAGTGACATTTCCGCAAGAGGTGACAGTTGAGACGTTTGGCAACGTCAAA
>ERZ778017.1275-NODE-1275-length-25844-cov-6.779790_pt1 | contig 25844 bp, 19 predicted proteins | sample MGYA00375747_ERZ778017 | MGnify/ENA primary metagenome ERZ778017 (study PRJEB29350, sample SAMN05509838) | bioreactor metagenome | biome: bioreactor; material: wastewater | place: South Africa: University of Cape Town | collected 2014-03-17 ...
ACTGGATGCCGGCTTTCGCCGGCATGACGGTGGGCGGGACTGGATGCCGGCGTTCGTCGGGATGACGGTGGGCGGGACTGGATGCCGGCGTTCGCCGGGATGACGGAGGGCGGGGCGACAGGGAAGCTGTGGCAAGCCGTGGGTCAGCCGCCCACCACCGCCCCCACCAGGCCGGACACCAGCCCGCGGTCGGCCCGCTCGGCCAGATGCTCTACCGCGCCGATCAGCGCCAGCAATCGCATCATCTCCTGCGGTAGGCAGAGGTCCGCGAGTACCAGCCGGTGGAGCCGCTGTGGGATGGCAGGTGAGCAGTCGTCGTCGCGCAAAATCCCGCTGTGGAACGCGATCAGTGCGTCGGCGCCCAGCCTGGCCGGCAATCGCTCGGCCACCTCAGGAGCCAGCAGGAGCGAGCGCTCCGTGACCAGTACTGTCGTGCCAGCGGCCCGGGCTATGGCCAGGATGTCGGCGGTGTCGTTCGCCAGGAAGATCCTGTGGCCCGAGTCGGCGAGCGACTGGGCCAGAGATTTCAGGACTGCGGGATCGGAACCGAGAAGTACGACGTTGGCCATTCCTGGCACGACCTCCTGTTATGGGTCGCGGCTAGCATGGCGCGCGGGGTAGTGTCCGTCAAGGAGCCGCTGGCAGTGCAGATTGGCCTACGACAGTGCAGCCTGTCGTCAGGGTGCCGCGGCTCCGTGGCCAATCCTCAGATCCTGAGCAGCAGCCCGGCCACTATCTGCACCAGGAAGTAGGCAATGATCGGCGTTATATCGATCATCCCCAGCGTCGGCACCACACGCCTGAGCGGAGCGATGATCCACTCGGTGAGCACGAACGACCAGCGCCACCAGGGGGAGAAGGGCGAGCCTCCCACCCACGAACTGATCACTCGCGCTATGAGGGCGATCTGGAGGATGGCCGACGCCCACGTTATGGCCAGGTAGTAGATGCCCGAGGAGCCCCGCTGGAGCGCCATCGCCGCCATCACCACCTGGTCGCGGACGAAGCCGAGCAGGGAGAGGACGATGATGCCTCCGACCACCACCACCACCAGCGCCCACCAGGGCGCCGTGTGTGGCGAGCCGCCGGCGCGCAGCACACGCTGTTCCACCGGTCGCACCAGCGGTTGAACGGCGCGACGGGTGAACCGGGCCACGGGGGAGAACGGACTGATGCGGCGGGTGCGCACCATCCAGTCCAGTCCGAAGGCGACGGCGGCGAACACCGCGGCGACGAGAAAGAGCACACGCGCGGCGGCGTAGACGAGGGCGAAACTGGTAAGGAAGGCTGTCACGCAGCGGAGTATGACCCGGCGCGGGGAGTGACGGCAAGTGGTAGGGCAGGGTTGCCGCTGCCTGCCATGGCAGTCATCGTTCCGACGCCCGCCCTCCCCCGGCGAAAGCCGGGGCAGCCCGGTCCGTGCACCAGCAGCACGGCGTCAGTCCAGTCATCCTTCCGTCGTGCTCCCAGCCGCAATCACCTCCGCTGCACTCATCACCGCCCTCCTACTCATCTGGTTGGGTTACCCGGCGCTCATCGCTGCGCTGGCCGCCATCCGGGGCCGTCGCCCGGTCGGTGAGGAAGGCGCTGCTGTCGTCGGGCCCATGCCCACACTGTCGGCGGTGGTGGCCAGCGCCGACGACGCGGATGCCATCCGCGCCCGCGTCGCCAACCTGCTGGATACCGACTATCCGGCTCACCTGCTGGAGGTCATAGTCGCCATAGACGCGGTCAACGGTCGCGCGACGCCCGAGACACTCCGGTTCGACGACCCGCGCGTGCGCGTCGTGATGGGCGACCAGCCCGGCGGCAAGGCGAGCACCCTCAATGCCGGCGTCCGCTCGGCCTCCGGAGAGCTGCTCGTCTTCTCCGATACCCACCAGCGCTTCGACCAGCGGTCCATCCCCGTGCTGGCGCGCGCCCTCGTGCTCGACCACCGGCTAGGTGCCGTCTCCGGCGCCCTGGCCCTGTCCGATGGCCGCAGCGCACGTACCCCGGCGGAACTCTACTGGGTGATGGAGCGACGCCTGCGCGCGAACGAGGCTCGCCTGCACTCGGTGGTGGGCGTCACCGGCGCCGTCTACGCCATGCGGCGCGCACTCTGGGCGCCGCTCCGGGAGGGGCTCATCCTGGACGACCTGATGATCCCCATGCGGCTGGTGCTGGAGGGGCACAGGGTGGGCTTTGCCGTGGACGCCCGGGCGGTGGACGGCCGCACCTTCACCGCCCGCCAGGAGTTCCGGCGCAAGGTCCGCACGCTTACCGGGAACGTTCAACTCTGCGCCTGGCTGCCGGGCGTCCTCCTGCCCTGGCGGAACCCGATCTGGCTCCAGTTCGTCTGCCACAAGCTGCTGCGACTGTTGACGCCCTATCTGGTGCTGGCGATCGGGCTGGCGATGGCGTGGCTAATTGTGGCGCTACTCTGGCGCCTTGGTGGCTGGAATGCCCTGCTCGGCGCGGCTATCGTCTCACTCGCCGTCATCGCCATTCCGTTCGTGCGTCGGCGCGTGCTGAAGCAACTGGAGTGGCTGGTGCTGCTGCAGGCGGCCGCGGTCATAGGTACGTACAATGGCCTGCGAGGCAGGTGGGCCGTCTGGCAGCGGTGAAGGGCCGCCTGTTCGACCCGTTTCGTCCCGCCGTGCGCCAGGGCTGTGACGCCAGTCACGCCCGCACGCGATTCGACTCCGTTTGCCCTTACAGAGTCTGAGCGGGTACGGCAACTTCCGATGACGAAGCCCTCATGAATGGGCGTCGTGCTGCCGATGATCTATCAGGGTACGCTCCACGCAAGGGGCGATGGTGTGAACCCTGAACGGATCCGGGTCATGAGTGAAGAGAATCAGTACGGAGTACGGCGCCAGCTCGCGGCCGCAAATCAGGGAGTGGCCGTGATGGAGCAGGAACCAGGAGCAACGGAGACCTGTGCTGGCGCACCGGCTGAAGGCATTCTGCCGGCCAGAGCGGGCACCGAGTCGGCGACGGGCGGAGGCGTGACACCCACCCTGTCGACCATCCGTCCGCGCCGCAGGAGCGAGATAGTCACCCGGGTGGTCAATCTCCTCCTCGCCACCGTGCTCCTCGTGCTCACCGCGCCCATCATGATCCTGGTGGCCATCGCCGTGCGTCTGACCTCGCCCGGACCGGTGATCTATCATCAGGTGCGCGTGGGGCTGGACCGTCGAAATCGGCCGGATGATCTACCCGACGATCGGCGCGGCGACGACTACGGCGGCCGTCCGTTCACGATCTACAAGTTCCGGTCGATGCGCGCCGACGCCGAGCGGGACGGTCGGGCGGTGTGGGCGACACGGAACGACCCGCGCGTGACGCCAGTGGGCAGGGTGCTCCGCGCGACCCGTCTGGACGAGCTGCCCCAGCTCTTCAACGTCATCCGCGGCGACATGAACCTCGTCGGCCCCCGTCCGGAACGGCCCACGCTGGTGATGGAGCTACGCGAGCACATCCACGAGTATGCCGCGCGCCACCGCGTGAAGCCCGGCCTCACTGGCTGGGCACAGGTGAACCGGTCGTACGACGAGACACTGGACGACGTGCGCCAGAAGGTGCACTACGACCTGGAGTACGTGCGTCGGCAGAGTCTGTGGAAGGATCTGCTGATACTGGCGCGGACGATCCCGGTGGTGCTGTTCAGGAAGGGCGGGTGGTGAGGAGGGCCTGACGCCCTCAGGCACGGTTGCACTGGCGACTGCTCCTTCAGGCTCCCTCCTCACCGAATCAGCGACGTGCTCGCCTCGGCGACGCTACGCTTGGCGCCGGAATCGGGCCGTGCCGTAGAGCATCAGAAGGCCTGCGGCTACCAGTCCGAACGTCATCGGTTCCGGGGTCGTCGTCACGCGCTGCGCCGAGAGTAACACTCCCCAATCTGTCGTTATTTCCGAGCCGTTGGGGTAGTCTTCGATCTGAGAGCGATAGTACCCGACCAGGAGCTTTCCGGGAACGATCGGCGTGCCGTAATCGCTGGACGTATAGCGCTCCTCGCCCCCCGTCGTCAGGAAGTGCCACTCACCCTCTGCTGGGTCCAGGGGGTGCGGCTCGGCGTACCATAGTTCGAGTGACCGGATGCCGTAACCTGTGAACTTGTCGCTGCCCACGGCGTCGAATCCGACGGCATCGAACGACGAACCCATCTTCAGAAGTCTGGCGAAATAGCGTCCGCTGCTGTTCTGTCCGACGCCCACTGCTGCGTTGACGCAGAAGAAATCCTGGCAGGTGCCGTAATGCGAGATTGTCACGGGCCCGATAAAACCGCCAAGATCGAACTGCGCAGCTGCCGGCTCGGGTAGAGCCAGGCCGACGGCCAGTGCCACTGTGGCTGCAAGTTTACGTACGATCGTCATAGGCTGCTCCTGATGTGAGAATTTCCATCCGATTGCTGGCCCGCTGGAGCTGCGGAAAAATTCTGGGAGCTGCAGCGGCCGGTGTTGGCCGGCCATTCTACGATCCTGGGAGCTCGTCAGCAAGTTGGCCTGAGTGTGAACGACCAGAGGGACAACGCTCGCCTTGTCCGGGTGCCCGGTTCGCGCTGGTGGGGCAGGAAAACGGGGCAGAAATCGCCGCCTGACTGATCGATATACCAGGCCCGCCCGGAGCGCCCGACGCTGGTGATGGAGCTACGCGAGCACATCCACGAGTATGCCGCACGCCACCGCGTGAAGCCCGGCCTCACTGGCTGGGCGCAGGTGAACCGGTCGTACGACGAGACGCTGGACGACGTGCGCCAGAAGGTGCACTACGACCTGGAGTACGTGCGCAGGCAGAGCCTCTGGAAGGATCTGCTGATACTGGCGCGGACGATCCCGGTGGTGCTGTTCAGGAAGGGCGGGTGGTGAGGGCGCCGAGCGCCCATCCGAGTAAGGCAGCGGCCACCAGCGCCGCCCATTCCAGAGTGGATGGCGCCGCCAGCCCGCCGGCGGCGCTCACTATGAGCAGCACCGCGCTGACGGTCGCCCCCACTCGCGCCGCGACAATCACATGCTCGCGCCACCCGGCGCCCTCTGCCACGGCGCGCCGGGTCCAGTAGCCCAGGGGCAGCAGGGGCGCGGCCAGCCAGAGCGCGCCGAGCAGCGCCCCCATCCGGTAGAGCAGGGCGAAGGCGGGCAGGATGAAGGTCCAGCCGAGCGAGAGGCGCCGATGGAGCGTCGCGGTGTACAGTTGGCCACCCCGACTGGCGCTGAGCTCCACTGTTGACCCGTCCACGGTCGCCGCCAGTGTGATCCGCTGGGCCTGCACCTCCGCCGTGCCCGACTCGGCCAGGTCGGGGAAGACGTCGTGCAGCACCCAGCCCGGTCCCTGCAGCCTGGCGCGCTCGGCACGTGTGCGAACGCTCAGCACCAGGTTCCGCCGCTGCTGGCCGAAGAGAAGCGCGTTGCTCCAGTCGGGGCGGTAGAAGGCGACCAGCGGGCGCAGCAGGCCGGGCGGATACATGGGCCCCACGACGGCTCCCAGGTGGAAGTTGCCGCTCTGGATGGCGGCTGCCACCGCGGCCCCGGCGTCGGCGTCAGTGGGAGGCGCTCCGTCGAAGTTGCGCTCGTGAACCACGCCCTCATACTCCCGCACGCCGGCGAACCGCGGCGGCAGTTCTGTCATCTGATAGGGGAGTGGTGGCGCATCCCACTGCAGGCCGACAGCGGTAAGGCCCAGGAATGCCGCCCAGACGACGGTGCCAGCGACGAGGATCCGTCGAGCGGCCGTTGGGGTAGGCAGGATCCACCATGGGGCGCTAACAGCGAGCAGGTAACCGAGGGCGGTGCCGGTGCTGTTGGTGAGCAGGTCGCTGAGGCTGGGATCGCGGCCGACCACCACGAAGTACTGCATGCTCTCCACGAAGAGGGATAGCAGGATGCCGGTCGCCAGGGCCCGGGGCCATCGCCAGCCGAGGAGGGCTGTGGCGACGCCGAGTGGGAGGAAGAGGAGGATATTCCGGATGACGTCGGCACCGCCGGCGCTACCACAGACCAGGCAGGTGAGGTCGGTGGGCTCGAGCCGCTCAGGGGATCCGGGGGTGAGGGTGGCGACGGCGATGAGCGCGACCATGGCGACCAGCAGGGCGGCGCCAGTGGCCTGGAATCGCGGGCGGGATCCGGTTGGGGATGACGCTGACGTCACGTAAGTGGTCGGAAAGTCGAGTGGCGCGCAGGAAGCTCGGTCGTCCAACTGTAACAGTTCCCGCGGGGCGGTGGTCGCGGAATTGCACGAGGCGGGCTGTTCGTCAGCCTCACTACTGGTGGATGAGTCCTTCGCGCCTCCACGAGTCGGAAGCACCGGTTCTTCGCTCAGGTGATTGATGGCGATGTGTTGACGAAGGTGCGGGTAGGCTTGGGCGTCGAAACGCTATTCAACAGGCGGGGACCGGTTGGATACCCGCAACGTCGCGGCGCAAGCTGCGGTGTGCGATATGGCAGGTGACCGGCACATGTCCCGCGTGCCTATGGGCGATGAAAGGAGAGCGCTCTTTCAGCAAGGGGAGACGAATCCCCAAGTTAACTTTCCCAAGACCGCGCCAAGTGTATGATGCAGACCTGACTGCTGGCACGCTGAAGGAGTCTGCGCACCGCTCGTTGCGCTCCCTGCGCATAACTTCGAGGCGATACGAGGGGGTGGGTCTTGGCGCCTGTGTGCTGCGCCAGTGCGTCTCGAGAAGTTCTCGCTCGTCGCACCTCACGAGGAGACGTCAACAATCGCTTGGTGGCGCCTGCGGACTTGAAGGCGATTGGGACTCCGACCCACCTTCAATACCGTGAATACGAGCGCTCGAGTTTATTCCCCCTGGCCTCACCGTTAGGAAGGTTGTTCGACTGGGCTGCGACTGCACAAATGATGACCAGCTACCATTGGCCAGTAGAGACCCTTGGCCATAGCGGTACGGGTCGGTCGGCAGCCAGATATTCATAGCTGCCAGGTCGCACTCAATAGTTTTCCCGGAACTTGGCTGATGCTACTCACCACACTACCATCTCGGTTCCTGGATACGTGCCGTGTCCTGTGGAATTGGCTTATTCTGGAGCTTGCGGCTCCTCGGATGGCTCGCCGCGGTCGGACCGCGCATACCGGCAACCGCGTGGTGATGCTGGCAGATCAAATGCCTCCGGCAGTGTCTGGCGGCACATACCGCCCTTTGTCGTTCGCGGTCGGGGCGCCAGTGAACGGCTGGAAAATGACAGTGTTTGCCAGGACTCCCAATGCTCCTGTCTCACGAGTGGGGGCAGACCTAGCGCAGAACATTCCGCCGGAGGTCGACGTCTATCACGTGGCCGATGTAGGCGTCTCGCTGCCATTGCTCTGGCGGTGGGATATCGACGGCGGATTCGCGAACGCCCTCAAGCTGGCGAACACAGTCCGGCAGACCTGTACCGACACTCCCGACATCGTCCTGGCCACAGGACCTCGCTTTCACGGGTTTGTGGCGGGGCTATTTATCAAGAAGGCCCTTGGATCCAAACTAGTTCTCGACTATCGAGACGAATGGTCGGAGTGTCCGTTCCATTTTGTGAGGAAGGGGCCGATGGATAGGTGGTGGGAGCGACGTTGCTTAGCAGCGAGCGACTTCGTGATCTTCACGACGCCTACCATGATGGAACATGCACTCCAGTGCTTCCCGGGGCTGGCGCCGGAGCGCTGTGCCGTGATCGAGAACGGAGTCACGGTGGATGAGATGGCGATAAGTGACGATGAGCCGCTGGCGGCATGGGTCGAAAACGACCGTCATTCTATCACCTTCATGGGTAATCTGTCCGACCACACGGACCCGACCGGCTTCCTTGCTACGCTGGCCAGAGTAATCGAACGGCGGCCCGGGGTGGGCGAGCGCGTCTGCCTCCTGTGGGTGGGGACCGTGCAGCCGAGACAGCGTGAGTTACTCAGGCGCATGGACGAAACAAAGGTGTCACGCATCCTATCGCAGGTATCCCCCCGTGATGCACATGCGATGATGCGGCGCTCATCCCTGCTGCTCCTGCTCGTTAACCGAGAAATGGACCGCTACCGTCCAGGGAAGCTCTATTCATACCTCGCGACTGATACTCCTATTCTGGTCTACGGCTCTCAAGGAGAATCAGGTCGGATCGTTAAAGAGCTATCGGCCGGCTTCGTGGTCGAGGACGGAGATGACCGTGCATTGGAGGCTGTCCTTGACTGCCTGTTTTCGAGCAATACCCAACTCGGGGGTAAACCGGAGCGGGAAGCCTGGGTTCGCGATCATCGTCGGGACGCGCTCGCAAGAAGGCTCTTCAAATATCTCGACGACCTGCTATGACGACGTACGTCGGATCAATCCCAAGTGAAATGGCTCGGCCCTACCGCGATGGCGTCGGACAAGGTGATCGTCTCGCTGCGCTTTTCGTCCGGCTCAGGCTCCGCCGGCCAAGAAGCACCCGCACCGTCTGGAACGACTCTTGATTAAACCGAGCGACTTGCCGGTGTGTCGTTAGAATGTGCGTTGTGCGGTACGAGCGGAGCTCGGGCTGCCGAGGCAGAGGTCGGTTCAGAGATGGTGATGAGGAGTACCCTATGCAGACAGTCCGAATTGCTGATCACGGATCCGCCAGGCGTCGCATTCGCGAGCTCGCTGATCGCATAGCGGGTGGCGTTCAGAGAAGGTCCTCGCGGTTGCGGGAAGCCGCCCGCTATGCAATGAATCAGAATGTTTCGGTCGCCTACTGGTGGAGGGGGCGACGTAATTTTGGGGACGAGTTCACTTCGCTTCTGGTTGAACACATAGTGGGTGCTCGCCCTGTTCACGTCGACGACATGCCGCAGGGATACAGCGGTCCGGTTCTCCTGGGTGTCGGTAGCATCCTCCAGCATCGGGAGGGGCGAGGGCTGATTGTGTGGGACTCCGGTCTTATTGGCGCCGATCGGTTTGTAAAGAGCCCTCCGACGGAGATTCGTGCAGTTAGGGGACCGCTAACCAGGCAATTGTTGCTTGAGCAGGGTTTGACCTGTCCTGAAGTATTCGGGGATCCTGCTCTCCTATATCCCCGGTTCTACAGGCCGATTGAGCTAGTGCGGGGAGCCGCCCTGGGACTCGTGCCGCATCTCGTAGACAAGAGCGACCCCCAACTGCTCAGGCTGTCCGCTCTCGAGGGAACCAGTGTGATCGACGTTCAGCAGCATCCCCACACGGTGATTCAACAGATATGTGCCTGCCAGGCGGTTGCGTCGAGCTCGCTGCACGGTCTGATCATTGCCCAAGCCTATGGTATCCCAGCCGTCTGGGTAGATTTTTCAGCCGACGTCCTAGGGGGTGGGTTCAAGTTCCACGATTTCTTCCAATCGATTGGAGCCGAAGCCGGAAATGCGCTACAGGTCAACAGCAAGACCACCGTCGCACAATTGCTCGATGAAGCGAGATGCTGGCCGATAGACCTGGACTTGGACGGGTTGATGAGAGCCTTCCCAGCGATAGAGCGCAGGCGATCAGTCGAATGAGTCGATGCTGGCCGCATCAAACATCCCAGTAATACTTCGTCGGACGGGGGTTGGGCGCACTGAGTAGCGTCCATCAATTGGATTTTGGCCTCGCCGCCAACGAACTCTGTGTCGTTGGCCTTCCAACCTCACTCTTCTAGGCGTGTATCTACAGGTATGAGGTTGCTAAAACCAGAAATTACGGAGCGTGATGGCACAGCTTCTTACTCCGTCCGTGTAGACTCCGAGCAGGGCGTGCGAAAGCTGTGGTACAGGCTGGGCGGTGAGCATGCCGCGATGATCTCCGAGAGAGCCGATGCAGCTCTCTGCGCGCTCCTGATACCAGCCATGAATGCTGGAGAGGATATCCATGTAGATGGGGTGGTATCGGAGAGATTGTACTACAACCTGTCAGGCATGTATCAGTCCGTTGCGAAATTGGTCATGCCGTGGCTTAAACAGGTTCGCATTCGCGCTGAGCATGTATCGCCATCAATGGCGCGGAGCAACGGTGTGGCGACAGGGTTCTCTGCGGGCATCGACTCGTTCTGCGTGCTTGGTGACCATCACTACGCCGACCCGGTCCCGGGGTATCGCCTTACACATCTGCTATACAGCAATGTTGGGTCTCACGGTGCCGGAGATGGCGCGGAGAGGCTGTTCCGGGAGCGATACGAGAGACTGAAGCCGACCGCTGAGCGCCTGTCTCTCCCGTTCATCGCGGTAAACTCCAATCTCGACGAGTTCTATTCTGGTATGGGGTTTATGCAGACCCACACGCCACGTAGCACCTCGGTAGCGCACATGCTGCAAGGCGGTATCGGAAGATTCATGTATGCCTCCTCGCTACGCTGTGCCGACACCTTCGTTGGCCCCTCGAATGGCAGCGCTCGTACCGAGGCTGTCACGCTACCACTCCTGTCTTCCGACTCCCTGGATGCGTTCTCGGTTGGGGGGCAGTATTCTCGTGTGGAGAAGACTCGGCGCGTGGCTGAGATAGCTGACTCGTACGACTCCCTCGACGTTTGTGCAAAGGCGGTACACGCTGGCAACTGTTCCAAATGCTGGAAGTGTGCACGAACCCTATTGACGCTCGAGATCGCCGGATACATAGATCGCTACGCCGGAACCTTTGATCTGGACACGTACAACTCGGCCCGGGCAGAATATATGTTGAAGGTCCTGAGGAGCACGGAACTGCTGGAGCTTGAGATAGTCCAGTTCGCACGGGATGTGAATTTTCAGATGCCACTCAGCACGCGCATCGCGGCGCGGCTCGACTTGAGTCGCGTTAGAGCCTTTGTTGGACGCGCCAAGCTGGCGCTCGGAGGCAGATCAGCGTGAATGCCTTACGGGGAATGTGGCCAGTGCCAGCAAGCTTCTGGCAATCCTCTCGCGTGGGAAATGGCCTATTGATGTCCGTTCTCGGCTAGTTTCTTCACACCTTGATCAAGCAATGGAAATGGTATCGGTCATCATCCCGGCCTACAACAGTCAGCTCTACATCGTCGGGGCCCTCCAGTCTGTGCTCCGTCAGACGATTCAGGATCTCGAGGTGATTGTAGTCGACGACGGTTCGACCGATGACACTTTCGCCCTCGTATCCGATATCGCAGCCTTGGATGCGCGTGTTGCGGTCCACCGGCAGCCAAACTCAGGCCGGCCGTCGTGTGCACGGAACGCGGGCATCTCAAAGGCCCGTGGCGAGTTCATCTGTCTGCTCGACGCTGATGACGAATGGCATCCAGCAAAACTTGAGCGACAGCTTAAAGTTGCTCACGAGCATGATACCGCTGGAGTCGTATTCACCGATCGACAGTTCTTTACTGTTTCACCGGACGTGGATGCGGAAGAGCCGTACCTGCGCCAGACGCACTATCTCGAGCGTATTGGAGCAGAGGCTATGGCGAAACACAGCGGCGGCGTCTATCTGAGCGGAGATAGTCTGGCTCGCCAGATGCTCCTCGGCACTGGCCTCGTAGGAGCGCACAGTTCTACGATCATGATCCGACGCGCGATACTTGAGACTCACGACTTGCGCTTCCGCGAAGATGTAATCGTGGCGGAAGACACGGATCTCTTCATTAGAATGGCAAGAGTGACTCGTTTTGCATTCCTGGATGAAGCGCTGAGTTTTCATCGGCGAACTCCCGGCAGCATCAGTCGTCGAACCAAGGATCGTCAGTACGCTGCAGACGGTCTTGCTACGCTTGTTCCGCTCATGGAGGAGTTGGAAGACTCGCTTTCAACGTTCGAAAAGCGAGAGCTACGGGACTCTCTTGCTGACGCCTGGCTTCGACTGGGCCAACGGGCCTGGAATGGGGGCCTCAAGCAGGAGGCGCGCTCTCTATTTCTGAAGTCAGCGAAGGTCCACCCGAGGCCGAGCGCGTACATCTATTTTGCAAAGACGTCGATACCCCTGCCTTGGATTCGAGCGTACCGAACATGGCGTTGGGGTACGACTGACTGAATGGGCCCGTTTCTCAGGAAGAGGCGGTGACTCTGCTACCCGTGCGATGCGGGCCGCTGAGACCACACTCCCGGCGACCCGCGCGACCGCATACCCGTCAGAACCGAATCGCTGAAGGTGCACCTCGGCGCTCCGGACGGTCGAGCTCCATCTAAAGACATGCTCAGTTGCCTTGCGGAGGCTCTCACTCCACCGCCGGCTCGTGCACACGCGCGTTCTTGCCTTCGTCCTCCAGGCCACGCCTACCGCCGGGCCTCTGGGCGATATCGTGCACCGACACTCTTATCCGACGCCACCAGGGAAGCTCTCGCTGGAGTCAAGTAGCGGGCCTGCCACCCGATTTCAAAACGTACCCGGACCGGCCCGGGCAGCTGGCTCGCGCACCAAGCGGGCAGCACACTTCTGGCTTCTGCGCTACGGCGCTGAATTGATGGCTCCGTCATGATTGCAGCTCAGGACGGTGCGGCGTGGGGCGGAGCTGATCAATGCTCGCGAAGAGCGCCGTGGCAGCGGCCGAGAAGCCCGTGATCTCCTACTAGGGCCACGGTGCGTGCGATTCTTGCTCGGTGATACCGGCTCCGATAGCTTTTGGCGTGCTGAGGAAAGGGAAAGGTGACTCGGAGATGGCCGCGATAGTCTAACTAGCTGTGGCACGCAATCCACTCCATCAGGAAATGCATGTGTCCGACCTCTTCAGGCGGACCTACTGTTATATGCCAATCTTCTGCAATCACAGACTCAGGCCGGGGTGCGGCACTTGGTCGTCCTTTGTGCCGACCTGGAGTGCCTCGTGAGCGTGCCACTGTATCGCCAGCTTCTCTCCCTGCTGAGCCGGCGAGAACGGATTCAATCCGCGTTTTTGCTGGTTGCCATGATCGGTCAGGCGGCGGTTGAGCTCGTCGGCGTGGCGAGCATTGCGCCTTTCATGAGTATCGTTGCCGATCCGTCGGTGATTCACCGCAACGACATTCTCTCCCGACTCTACTCCTGGGGAGGATTTACTTCTGACACCGGTTTTCTCACTGCTATCGGCTTCGGCGCCATAGCTACGCTGGCGCTCAGCAATGGCGTGAGCGCGCTGACCCAATGGGCGACGCTTCGTTTTGTCTGGGGGACGCACCATCGCCTGGCGAACCGTCTGTTGCGCGGCTACCTCGGTCAGTCTTACGCCTTCTTCGTGCAGCGTAACACCGCCTCCCTGCACAAGAATGTTCTGTCCGAGGTGCAGTCCGCAATTAGTGGCGTGCTGCTGCCTGTCCTGACGGCCATCGCCCGCTCGCTCGTTACACTTACCATTGTTGGCCTGCTCGTCGCGATAGATCCGATGCTTGCGCTGATAGTGGTCATCGCGCTCGGCGGAGCATACGGTGCGATCTATCTGGCCATCCGTCGTAAGCAAGGGAAGCTCGGTCGGATCCGCGTCAATGCCAATCAGGAGCGTTACAAGGTTACCAGCGAAGCGTTTGGCGGAATCAAGGACGTGAAGGTTCTCCAGCGTGAATCGGCGTTTGCGGACCGCTTCGATCCGCCGTCACTGCTCTTCTCAAGGGCAATGGCATCTAACGGAGCGATTGCCGTATTGCCGCGCTATCTCCTTGAGACTATTGCCTTCGGCGGAATCCTCCTGATCGTTGTCTATTACCTGAGGGCGGGCCAGGGCGTCGCGCAGATCCTGCCAAAGCTGAGCCTTTACGCCTTCGCGGCGTACCGTCTCATGCCTGCGTTGCAGCAACTATTCGGTGCGTTTTCGTCGATTCGTTTCAACCGGGCGGCTCTGGAGGATCTGAGTAGCGACCTCGAGACTATCGGGAGCAGCCCTTTGCGCGAGGTGACCTCTGCAGAGTTACCACTGCGAGAGGCGATTCATTTCGAGGATGTACGGTTTCGCTACCCTGGCTCCAACGACTGGGCTCTAAAAGGCACCTCGCTGAGTATCCCGCGCAATCAGACTGTCGGACTTGTGGGCACGAGCGGGGCCGGCAAGACGACCCTGGTTGACCTTCTGCTCGGCCTCTACGAACCCCAGCAGGGGCGGATCCGGATCGACACGGTGCTGCTTGATGCGGATACGATTCCGGGCTGGCGTAGGCAAATTGGATACGTTCCGCAAAACATCTTTCTCTCTGATGACTCAATCGCCGCGAATATCGCGTTCGGCATGTCCGACAGGGCAATTGATCCTGTGCTTGTAGAACGCGCTGCACGTATTGCGCACCTTCACGACTTCATCCAGACGTTGCCAGAGGGCTACGGGACCGTTGTTGGCGAGCGTGGCGTCCGCCTCTCGGGCGGCCAGCGGCAACGGATAGGTATTGCGCGCGCACTCTACCATGATCCTGCGGTCCTGGTGATGGACGAAGCGACGAGCGCACTGGATGGCGCTACTGAGGATGGAGTGATGCAGGCCATTGGAGACCTTGCCGGTCAGAAGACGATCATCCTGATCGCGCATCGACTCAGCACAGTCGAAGAGTGCGACTGTATATTTGTTCTGGAGAACGGGGTGGTGAGAGATCGCGGTACATACGAGCAATTGATCGCTGGCAGCCACGCGTTCCGTTTGATGGCCAAGATAGACGCAGTGTCTGCCTAGTGAGGTAATTATCATCGCCGCGAGCCGTGAACCATGGTGCAGATAGCCCACAACCGCAGCGGCCCTTGCTCACCCACTAGCCCGGGTTGGATGTCCGCCAGACTTACTACCTCGCGTTAGGCCGGGGCGTGGCTTCAGGGTGGTGTGTGCCGACACCCTCTCCAATCGGATCGACGCTAAAATGGAGCAGACCAGTATGCGGCCGGACCATCCCAATATCGTGCTGGATCCATTGGAGATCGAGCAACGATCTGAGGCTATAGTCCAGCGGCTCCAAGAGGCGGAGTCCGGTGCTGCCGAGTTCCTCGATGCATATCGTCTCGCGCACAGGTCGTGGCCCGCTGACTGGCCTTACAACAGAGTGCCGCCCGCGGTGCAGATACTCCTGAGAAGTGCGGAAGCGCGCAAGCAAGGCTTTGTTACGCTGGTTCACAAGGCAGTGCTGCTGACAGGATTGGTAGAACAGCGCCGCGTTCACAGCCAACACCCGGCGTGGCGTCTGGCATTGTCGTCTTTTGACGAAGCAGCGTCGCAGATTGCGCTTTCCTGCGACGAACCCCGTAGCGGTGAGCTGTCGTACCCTGACGACAATTTTGCGAAGGATGTCGCGATTGCTACGGGCAGGGGATGGGGTGTTGATGGGTTGTTCTTCGAGGCCCACAGGGGTATCGAGCGATCGCGAGTTCTACGCGCCGGAGTAGCGGCCACAGTAGACCTTATCCGCGCTACGATGCGAGGCCGTGGCACGAGGCCAGCATATGAGCATCACGTCTATGGCCGCCTCCTGCACCGGTTCACGCCGGAAGGTCGGATGAACGCCTATCGCGTGGTAGCAGAGGCGATCGCCCATGATACGAGTGCCCGTGGGATCCTTGGAACTGCTTGGTACTACGACCCTGCTGTCGCAAAAATAAGCCCACGGCTCGCCTATCTTCGTCAATTGCCTGAAGCGCGAGGCGCAATATTCCTGAAGGTCGAGACGAGTCAGAGCGACGCCGCCTCCGCGGTATCCAAGTCTGAAAACCGGCGAAGGCTATTCGAGTCCGGCCAGTACAGGCCGCAGGCGTTTACGCTGTTCTGGCCTCGGAAGGCCCTGCTGGCTTGGCGAAGGGCAGGATACCCATGAATGAACCTAAATATGGCTGGCGGAAGCCTTTACGTCTACGATCAGAGCCGAGCCAGGGTCCTGGTGCGATTCGGTAGCCAAGCAGCCACTCCCGTCACCCATGCAACGAAGGTTTCTCGAGGAGTGTGCGAAGTGTCTACCAGTCTTGGCAACAGCAAGGGGTTATGTCGGCTAGTTGCCAACCCAGGGGCACACGTTGTCGCAGATTCGACTCCTGCCTCGCGCAGCCAATCCAAAAACTCCGGGCGTGCGTGTCCGCTCGGATAGCAGAAGTGATGGGGAGCACGGCCAGTGAGATCCTGAATTATGGCATGGTTCTCATCCAGTTCACGCCGAAATAATGCGGAGTCCAGGGGCGTGCGGTGCCTGTGGGTGTGCAACTCCACCTGGATGAGATCGGACGGGAGCCCGCTGACCTCATCTGGCGTCATTAGTTGCAGCTGGCGATAGTGGAGTATCTCGGCGAAATCGATGTCCAGCGTGGACGCCAACCTTCCTAGCGCATCATGCTTGGCTTCTGTCGTAGTACTCTGCCAGTGATGTCGGAAAGCATCTAATGCCGCCTTGCGATCCAGTGCGTCATGTAGATCGAAGGATCGAGAACTGGTTATCAGTCCCTGCAGATCCACAGCCCGTCGGTGGCGTGCACGCCAGAGTATATAGGAGGCTGCTGTGTTCCATACCGGCATGCACGGGCGCTCAACATAGTACGTGGTGAGGTACACCGTAGCCGGAGCCTCATACTTCCGTAAGACGGGCATTGCGCGGAGTGCAAAGTCCGCAGCGCCATCATCAAAGGTGATCACAACGGCTCGAGGAGGAAGGCTGCCGACGGCAAGTCGCTGAAGCGCTTCACTGAGAGAGAGGATGTTGGCATCCAGATCTCGGAGCAGGGAGAGTCTCTCCTCGAGGCGTTGTGCCGTGATGTAGAGTTCCGGATTCCAGGAGTGTTCGTCGCGAACGGAAACACCGTGATAGCAGAGCAGCAGGAGTCGCTGCCGACGCCAATTGCTCTTGCCTAGAGCCGAACTACTGCCAGTGGCATGCGCGGTCCGGAAGAATGCCAGCTTCGCTTGTCCCAACATGTCGTTCGCTCCCCAAGTCTTTCCGACAGATAACCTGCGCCGTATGTCGGAATGTACATTGCTTAGGGCTCCATCGACACTCCTCAGAGCCTGTTGTAGGGTGAGAAGCAGTATGGCTAAATTATGCAAGGGTAGCCACTTAGGGGCTCTGCACCCGGTGCCTGTGATGACAAGTGCTGGGCAGTTGCTCAGGGACCTCCCTCCGGAAGTATGTGTCTATCGCCGAGGACGGCCGTCTTGACTCAAACCTGACTGCGGACCTTCGGCCTCTCGTGAGACCCAGCGAGATTGTTCATCAGTAGCGTCTTCCATCACATTGAGCACATGAATGTTCTGCTTGTCAGTCAAGCGTATCCTCCCTATCCCATCGTTGGAGCCCAGCGTGCAAAGAGAGTCGCCGAAATGTTGCGCAGTCGAGGCCATCGAGTGTTCGTTGTCACGGAGAGACTGAGCGGAGAGGGTGACGGGTTGAGGGTGAAGGAGAGCGACTGCCAGGTTCACACCGTTCCGCTCAAGGCGAAGTACCGTCTGAGGGTGGTTGGCGCTATTCGCAAGTTCAGACGTGACTCCGCGAGGGGCGCGCGGGGAGAGAGCGAAGTGGCCGTCGCACCACCGAGTGGCCGGCCTGAGCATAAGGCCGGTCTGCTGCGAAGGGCGGTTCTCTCGTTCCTGTGGCTACCAGATGATGAATTGAGATTTGTCCTGCCGGCGCTCAAGGTGTCGCGCAGATTGATGCGTGAGCACCGTATAGATCTGGTTTACACCACGTCGCCGCCGCACTCGTCCCACTTGATCGGGCTCAGATTGCGTTCTTCGGCGGATGTTCGCTGGGTAGCTGAGTTCCGGGATCCGTGGACGGACCAGAGAACCCCGAACAGAGTCGACCACTGGTTCGGTCCCGCAGAGGCCATACACCGCTGGCTCGAGCTACGTTGCCTTCGCGCAGCCGACCACATAGTGACTGTCACGGAGTCTACCCGTGCACTACTCGCCAGTAGGGTGGTTCGTGAAAACGGGGAGAAGGTGATTCTCGCGCTCAATGGAATCGTGGAGCGACAGCCACGCACCACGGTCCCGCTGCCGGCTCCCTTCCGCATAGTTCACGCTGGCACTTTCTATCTGGACAGGGATCCTCGGCCCTTTCTTCACGCGCTAGCCGCCACCCGTCGTAGCAGGAAGATTGGACCGGCTGATATTCAGGTGGACTTTGTAGGTCGTTGCCGGTCTTTCGGAGGGATATCGGTCGAGGCTGAAGTAGAGGCGCTAGGGCTGTCTGATATCGTCCATTTCCACGATTGGATGGAGCCAGCGAAGGCTCAAGCAATAATTGGAACTGCGGATCTGCTCCTCCTGCTGGCATGTTCCCAGCCTCTACAAGTGCCCAACAAGCTTTTCGACTACCTCGGTTCCGGTGTCCCAGTGCTGGCAATCGTTGACTCGGGCGGTGAATCCGAGCGCATGCTCAGCTCGGTCGGCGGCCAGTTCGTCGTGCCCGTAGTTCAGGGCGAGAAGGTTTCCGAGCAGGCCATCCAGGAAGCCCTCGCGGCGGCCATCGATGCCAGGCACGAGGTGCCGGATACGAACGAGAAGCTGTTGCAGGAATGGTCGTCAGCGGTCCAGATGGAACGATTGGCAACGGCAATAGGTGCCTGAGCTCGAACCCCGGTCGTCAGGACGCGAACCGACATCAGCGCCTCCCGTCCGAGTCCTCCTCGTCGGCCCCTCCCTCGACATACTCGGCGGCCAGGCCATCCAGGCCGCCCGGCTCCTCGAACAGTTCCGCGCCGTCCCGGGCATCCAGGCTGACTTCCTCCCCGTCAACCCGCGACTCCCGGGACCCCTCGCCGCCCTGCAGCGCGTAAAGTACGTCCGCACCATCGTCACGTCGATCGCCTACCTGGTCAGCCTGCTCGCCAGGGTGCCGCGCCATGACGTCATCCACGCATTCTCTGCGTCATACTACTCCTACCTCCTCGCCCCCCTGCCAGCGCTGGTCATCGGCAAGCTCTATGGCAAGCGCACCCTGCTCAACTACCACAGTGGTGAGGCGGACGACGATCTTGCCAACTGGCGCTCGGCCGTGCCCACCATGCGTCGCTTCGCCGACGTCATCGTCGCGCCGTCGGGCTATCTGGTGGATGTCTTTGCCCGGCATGGCCTGGAGGCCGTGTCGATCTTCAATTTTGTGGACCTGGCTCGGCTCCCGTATCGTGAGCGCCGCGAACCTGCACCGGTATTTCTCAGTAACCGGAACCTGGAGCCCCTCTACAACGTGGGCTGCATTCTGGAGGCATTTGCACTCATCCAGGCCGAGCTCCCAGAGGCGCGTCTCATAGTTGCCGGCGACGGTGCCCAGCGCGCCATGCTCGAGGGTCGCGCCAGGGAACTCGGTCTGCGCGGCGTGGAGTTCCTGGGCCGGGTGCCGCCGGCCGAGATGGGGGCCCTGTACGATCGTGCCGACATCTACCTCAACAGCCCGAACATCGACAACATGCCGGGCTCCATCATCGAGGCCTACGCCGCCGGCCTGCCCGTGGTCACCACCGACGCGGGCGGCATCCCCTACATCGTCCGCCACGATGAGACCGGCCTCATGGTGCCCAGCGGAGATTCCGACGGCATGGCTGCCGCCGCGCTCCGGCTGATCCGCGAGCCTGGTCTCGCCGCCCGCCTCGCTGGCACCGCCCGCGAGGAATGTCTCTCGCGCTACGTCTGGCCCGCAGTGGAGGCCGAATGGCTGGCTCTCTACAGGCAGTTGGCCAGCCGCAAGCCGGTCGCCGCTGGCTCCGACTCGCCCGCCAACGCATGATCGGTCGCGCCTCGCGAATCCTGCGCACCCTCCGCGGCCGCAGCGCGCACGAACTGCGTACCCGCGCCAGCCAGCTCCTTTCCTCGCGCGCCGAGAGATCTGCCGCTGGCGGACGCGTGCTCGACCTCACAGATGCCTCGCTCGAGCGCGCCCTCGCGCCCGGCGTGTCCCGCGACCCGGCCAGCCTGCACGCCGCCTTCCGCGCCCCTGGACGACCCAACTTCTTCCCGGGGCCGGACGACGCCACAGCCACCGCGGCCGCAGTGGCGCATCGCTGTCCTGACCATGTCGCCTCCACCGTCGCCCGTGCCGACCGTATCCTCTCCGGCCGCTTCGACCTGCTGGGATACGAGGGGCTGGACTACGGTCATCCCATAAACTGGCAGCGCGATCCCGTCGCCGGACTCGCCGCGCCCCTGGTCCACTGGAGCCGCGTTCCCTACCTCGATCCGTCCGTGGTCGGCGATCACAAGGTCGTCTGGGAGCTCAATCGTCAGCAGTACCTGGTCACCCTCGCCCAGGCCTGGGCCTACACGGGCGAGGCTCGATATGCGACGGCTGCCGCCGAGCATGTCCAGGCGTGGATCGCGGCCAATCCCGCCAGCAAGATCGGCATCAACTGGGCAAGCACCCTCGAAGTAGCCTTTCGCGCGATGAGCTGGCTCTGGGCGCTCCATCTCCTGCGGGATAGCGACGCCATCGGCCCTGCGCTGCACGCGAGCATGCTCGGCATGCTCCACGTACATGGGCGACATCTGGAGAGCTACCTCTCCACCTATTTCAGCCCCAACACCCACCTCACCGGTGAAGCGCTGGGACTGGCCTATCTGGGCATCCTGCTCCCTGAGTTGCGCCACGCCGAGCGCTGGCGTCGGCTCGGTATCAGCGTGCTCGAAACCCAGTTGCCGCGTCACGTACGGCCCGACGGCGTCTACTTCGAGCAGGCCTCCCAGTACCATCGCTACACCACCGAGTTCTACCTGCACCTGGTGCTCATCTGCGAGCGGAACGCGCTCCCCATCTCACCAGACGTGCGCCCGGCGCTCCACCGGCTGTTCGACTTCCTCCTGCACCTCGCCCGGCCCGACGGAGCCATACCGCTACTGGGCGACGATGACGGTGGCAGGCTGGTGCAGCTCGACGATCGTCTCCCGGCCGACGTGCGCGCGCTCCTTGCCACCGGCGCCGTGGTGGTCGACCGCGCCGACCTTGCCCACGCCGCACGCGGCGACGTCGCGGCCATGGGATGGCTGCTCGGCGCCGAGGGGCTGGACCGCTTCCAGGCTATGGCAGCCGAGCCGCCGACGGCGCTCTCGCGGGCCTTTCCCGACGGCGGCTTCTACACCATCCGGGATGGCTGGGGCACCGACGCCACCTGGGCGGTGGTGGACTGCGGCCCCCATGGCACCATGAACTGTGGCCATGCCCACGCCGACGCCCTGTCGCTGGAACTGGCGGCAAATGGACGGCCGCTGCTGGTGGACAGCGGCACCTACAGCTACCCGGGGCCGGAGCGCAACCTCTTCCGCGCCACCGCCGCCCACAACGCTGTCACGGCCGATGACACCGGCTCTTCCGAGCCCGGCACGCCCTTCCAGTGGAAGCGCATCGCCAACTGCCACGCCGACCGGTGGATAGCCGAGCCCCGCTTCACCGCATTTGCCGGCAGTCATGACGGATTCTCGGCGCTCGAGTCCCCGGTCAGCTACCGGCGCGAGCTGCTGGCCCTCCACGGCGATTACCTGATCGTGCGCGACATCGTGGACGGGGCGGGGGAACACGAGGGCGCCACGCACTGGCATGCGGCGCCCGGGCTCAGGGCGCGCATGGTCAGGGCCTCATCCAGCTCCGACTCCGCAGCGCATGCCGAACTCATGGATGGCGAGGCACCGGTCCTGCATATGGCGGTTGTCGCCGGGGACGGCGTGCTCGAGGAGCGGCAGGGTTGGATTTCGCCAACTTATGGCCGACGCGAGCGCGCGGCGGAGCTGGTTTTCCGACAGAGGATCGTCGGCCGTGCGGAGATGGTGACCTGCCTCATACCGACAGTCGGGGGCGAGAAGCCACCTTTCGTACAGTCTGTCGTTCGGATGGCGGGTGGGCTCGGCGTCATACTCGCCCGCGCCGACGGTGGGCACGACTGGTTGCTACTCGGCGGTCAGAACGTCCTGCTTGAGTGGGAGGACGTGCGCGCCGATGCGGACTGGCTCTGGTTGAGGCGGGATGCTGGCGGCGCCGTGCGCGACTTTGTAGCGCTCGATGTGGCGAGTCTCGAGGTGGCCGGCAGCACTCTCGTCGCCGCGGGTGGTCGCCATCCGTGGCGTGCCGGCGTTTCGAGTTCGCAGTCGGCCAGCGCGCGGCAGGTGGGCGAATGACCGATGGAATGACGCCACGGTGAGCGAGGGAAGCACCGACGAAGCGATGACACGGAGCGACGACACGGAGTGACGCCATAAATGTGCGGTATCTGCGGAATAGTTCTACCTGAAGGCTCTTCGCGTCCCCTGGACGCGCCGCTTGTCGAGCGCATGCGCGACAGTCTCGTGCATCGCGGCCCCGACGGCGCCGGGCTCTACATGGATCACGGCGTCGGACTCGGCCACCGCCGGCTGAGCATCGTCGACCTCGCCCACGGCGCCCAGCCCATGGCCAGCGACGACGGGGAACTGCAGATCGTCTACAATGGCGAGGTGTTCAACCACCCCATGCTCATGGGTGAGTTGGAGGGCAGCGGCCGTCGCTACAACACCCACTGCGATACCGAGACGGTGCTCCGCCTGGTGGAGCGCGACGGCGCCGCGGCGCCCGAGCGGCTGCGTGGCATGTTCGCCTTTGCCGTCTGGAACAGGCGCACCCGCACACTCCTGCTGGCTCGCGACCGCTTGGGGATAAAGCCGCTGTATTACGTGCACGCGGACGACGGCGCGCTCTATTTCGCGTCGGAGATAAAGGCGCTACTCGCTGCCGGCGCGGTCTCACCGTCGCTCAACTACGGCGCCCTCCCCGACTTTCTGGCCAACCACGCGCCATCGGGTAACGAGACGCTCTTTGCCGGCGTGCGCCGCCTTCCGCCGGGGCACACTCTTACCTGGCGCGACGGGAAGGTCGAGCTACGCGAGTACTGGGATCTCCACTTCCCACCCGCCGGCACCGTCGAAACCCGCGGCGACGCCGAGCTGGTGAGCGAGTTCGGTGAACGCTTCCAGGAGGCGGTGCGGCTGCGTCTCATGGCCGACGTTCCGCTCGGCATGTTCCTCTCCGGCGGCATCGACTCGGCGGCCATCACGGCGGCCATGAGCAAGCTGGTGGACGGCCCCATCAAGACGTTCAGCGTCGCCTTCGCCGAGCGGGAGGCCAACGAGCTGCGATACGCCCGGATGGTGTCCGAGCGCTATCGCACCGACCACCATGAGATCGTGGTATCGCCGGAGCAGTTCTTCGACGCCCTTCCACGGTTGGTCTGGCACGAGGACGAGCCGCTGGCCCACCCCAGCAGCGTCGCGCTCAATTTTGTGTCGCGACTGGCCGCCGAGCATGTGAAGGTGGTGCTGACCGGGGAGGGAAGTGACGAGACGCTGGCCGGCTACAACCGCTACCGGGCCACGATCTTTAATCGCACCTTCGGCCAGCGCTACGAGACGCTCACGCCGCGCGCTCTGCGCTCGCTGGTGCGCGGTGGCATTGGCGCGCTGCCCGGCGGGTCGCGAGTGCGGCAGAAGCTGAGCCGCACCTTCCTCACGCGATCGGCTGACCTGGACACGCTCTACTTCGACAACTTCGCCGTCTTTGCCAGAGCCGACCAGCCGGGTCTCCTGACCGCGGCCGCTCGTGAAAGAGTGGCCGGTGTGGATCCGTATGCGGCGTACCATGCGGCGCTTGCCGCTACCGACGCCCATACCCTGCTCGACAAGCTGCTCTACACCGATACCAAGACGTACTTGCACGAGTTGCTGATGAAGCAGGATCAGATGAGCATGGCGGCGTCGATCGAGAGCCGGGTGCCGTTCCTGGATCATCCGCTGGTGGAGTGGGTGGCGGCGCTGCCGCAGCGGCTCAAGTTGCGCGGAGTCACCACCAAGTGGGTGTTGCGCGAAGCCATGCGCGACGCCCTGCCGCCGGAGATCCTGTCGCGCAAGAAGATGGGTTTCCCGGTGCCGGTGGGAGCGTGGTTCCGCGGTCCCTATCGCCACCTGTTGGAGGAATACGTGCTGGGCGAGCGGGCGCGCGAGCGTGGCATCTTCCAGCCCGACGCCGTGCGCTCACTGGTGGCGCGACACTGCGAGGGCGGCGAGAACCACAGCGAGCGGCTGTGGGCACTGGTCACCTTCGAGATGTGGCAGCGCACCTTCCTGGACGGCGAGGAGCCGTCGGAGGAACTGCCCGAGGTACGGGCGACCGCGGCAGCAGCACTTACCTGAAGGCGACTACTACATCGTGCACATTCTCTGGATCAAGACCGAGTTCCTTCACCCGGTAGACAAGGGCGGGCGCATCCGCAGCTACCAGATGCTTCGTGCCCTCAAGCGCGACCATCGCATCACCTACCTGACCCTGGATGACGGCTCGGCGGCCCCCGATGCCGCAACACTGGCTGGGGAGTACAGTGACGCGGTGGAGAGGGTGCCGTTCGCGCCGCCGGCCAAGGGGTCTCTGGCCTTCTGGATGGATCTGGCGCGGAACGCTCTCTCGTCGCTGCCGTATGCCGTCGACCGCTATCGCTCGATGGCGTTGCGTGAACGAATAGCGGCGCTGTGCGCGCGTGGCGACGTGGACGTGGTGGTGTGCGACTTCCTGGCCCCGTCGCTGAATGTGCCCGACGACCTGGGCGTGCCCACGGTGCTCTTCCAGCACAACGTGGAGGCGATGATCTGGGAGCGGCATGCCCAGGTGGCCGCCAACCCGGTGAAGCGCGCGTACATGCGCGAACAGTGGCGGCGAATGCTGCGACATGAACGCGCCGAGTGTGCTCGTTTCGATCACGTGATCGCCGTGTCGCCGCAGGACGCCGCTGTCTTCTCCACCCAGTTCGGACTCGGCAACGTCTCCCACGTGCCCACGGGCGTGGACACGGAGTTCTTCCAGCCGTCGGGCAACGAGGTGCAGCAGTCGCACGAGTTGGTCTTCACAGGATCCATGGATTGGATGCCGAATGAGGACGCCATGAACTGGTTCGCGGCTGAGATCCTGCCACTCGTCCAGGCCCGCGTGCCCGACGTGACGGTGACAGTGGTGGGCCGCAATCCGCCGGCCTCCATCAGGGCGCTGCCGGAAACCCATCCGGCCATCCGGGTAACCGGATCAGTGCCCGATGTGCGGCCCTATATCGAGCGTGCCGCAGTGTTCATCGTGCCCATGAGGGTGGGAGGTGGCACGCGCCTCAAGATCTACGAGGCGATGGCCATGGAGCGCGCTGTGGTGAGTACTGCCATCGGCGCCGAGGGGCTGCCGGTGAACGACGGCGTGGACGCAGTGATCGCCGACAAACCGCAGGCCTTCGCCGACGCGGTGGTCGCCCTGCTGGAAGATCCGGCGCGGGCGGCACAGATTGGACAGGCTGCCGCGACCGTGGTCCGAACCGAGAATGGCTGGGACGGCGTCGCAGCCCGCTTTGCCGAGAGCTGCCGGCTGGTGGTAGAGGCAGCCAGCTTGAGCAGTTCCGCACCTTCGCGCAGGACGACGCAGACCCCGCCCGCGCTCACATCACCCGCCAGCAAATGAAACTCGGAATCAGCGTCTTCGGACTCGGCTATGTAGGCTGTGTCTCTTCCGCCTGCTTCGCACGCGAGGGCTTCCACGTAACCGGAGTGGACGTCAGCACGGCCAAGGTGGATCTGATCAACGCCGGCCAGAGCACGATCGTGGAGGAGGGGATCGCAGAGCTGGTGCGCGAGATGCGCGATAGCGGTCGCCTGAACGCCACTACGAGCGCTGCCGAGGCGGTGTTGGCTAGCGATGTGTCGCTCATCTGCGTAGGCACCCCCAGCCGGCCGAACGGCAGCATCGACCTGCAGTACATCGATCGGGTGTGCGAGCAGATAGGCATGGCGCTCCGCGACAAGACCACGCACCACACTGTGGTCATTCGTAGTACGGTGATGCCGGGCACGATCGACGACGTGGTGATTCCGGCGCTCGAGCGTGGGTCGGGGAAGGCTCGTCGGCGCCGGTCCGGATGACGGTGCCGCTGCCGTCGGGTGTCGCGTCGCGTCGTCCAGACGCTGACCGACCCTGGTCGCCGGCGGGGTAGCAGTGCCAGGGTGACGCCCATGACCGACATCGCCGCCCGCGCCACCCGGCTCCTCCGCCTCCACCAGGACGAGCAGATCCTCACTCTC
>ERZ778017.1282-NODE-1282-length-25745-cov-5.459517_pt1 | contig 25745 bp, 22 predicted proteins | sample MGYA00375747_ERZ778017 | MGnify/ENA primary metagenome ERZ778017 (study PRJEB29350, sample SAMN05509838) | bioreactor metagenome | biome: bioreactor; material: wastewater | place: South Africa: University of Cape Town | collected 2014-03-17 ...
GTCCACGGCGATGTCGGACTCGAAGAAGGTCACCCCGTGGCGCAGACACGCCTGCTGGACAGCGGCCACCAGCTCATCGACGGCGTCGGTGGCAGCCCGTGCGCCGCGCGCTGCCAGCAGCCGGTCGGTGCCGGTGAACTGCACGAACGCCACCGCGATCGGCCGGTGCTCGGGCTGGGCCGACCCCCCGATGATGTGCGCCCGGATGCCGGGAGGCAGCGTGTGCATGATGGACGCATGGTGGTCCGCCGAGGTGTCCGGCACGGCCGACTGCGGCTGCGACTGCGGCTGCGGGCACGATCTGAGCAGGCGGCCCTGCGACCCGGCGACCTCGATGCTGCGGCCGAGGACGCGGGGCGCCAGCACGGCGGCGGTGTCGGCGCTGAGCAGGATCTGCCCGGCCGTGCAGACCTGTTCCACAAGGGCGAGACGGCTCACGTCGGGGCCGGCGACGATCAGTTCGCGATGACTGACCGGATCGCCCACGAGGAAAGCATCGAACGTGCCGCTGTGCACGCCGATCGACAGGCGCAGGGTCGCCGAGACCGGAAGCGCCCGCGCACCGACGAGGGCGCGCAGGCTCGCCCGCATCCGATGCGCGACCCGCGCGGCGCGAGCCGCGTGCTCCGGACCGCGCAACAGCAGCAGCACCGCGTCGCCGCCCCACTTCACCAGGTCTGCACCGTCGTCGAAGGCCGGCGCGAGCAGGGTCGCGAACGTCACATCGAGCGTGTCGCTCATCAGCTCCGCGCCGAGCGTGCCGCGCCGGGCCAGTCGCTCGGTCAGGGCGGTGAAGCCGGAGATGTCGGCGAAGATCATCGTGCCCGGGATGCGACGGTGCCGGGCATCCGGCGATTCGGCTAGCCACTGCGCCACCAGGCGAGAGGCGAACGGCTCTGCCAGGGCGGAGTCATCGGACACCGGCGAACACCTCGCTAGACTCGGCCTCGAGGGGCTGAGGAGCCTCGAGGGGCTGGGGCGCCTCGAAGGGCCCGCAGATCATGGGGGGCGGCTGAGAAGGGACAGCAGCATGCGCACAGCGCCCGGTGACGTCGTCCGGGTGGACCCACCACGACGCGTCTTCCTGGGGCGGGACGCCGAGGTCGGCGAGCTCGTGGCCGCACTGCGGGCCGAGAGCACCTCCACCGGTCGTGTCATCGTGATCCGCGGCGAGGGCGGGATCGGCAAGACCTCGCTCATCGACACGGCCCTGCAGCAGGCCTCGCCGAGCCGCATCGCGCTGCGGGCATCGGCCGACGTGATGGACCGACGCCGGACGCACGGGCTGCTGCTGGACGCGTTCGCGCCGCTGCTGACCGACGACGACCGGCGCATCGCGGCGGACCACAACGAGCACGCGGTGGGCGAACGGCTGCTGTCGCTGATCGATGTGGCCGCTGCGGAGCCCACCGTGGTGATCCTCGAAGATCTGCAGTGGGCGGATGCCGCCTCGCTCGGGCTGCTCAGGCGGCTCAGCCGCACTCTCGAACAGCTGCCGCTGCTGATCATCGGGTCGTTGCGCACTCAGGCCCGCCATGAGACCGCGCCCGCCCTCGATCGGCTGCTGGGCTCGCTCAGCGAGCGCGATCTCCTGCGCACGATCGAGCTCGAGCCGCTGCCCGAATCCACGTGCGTGGCGATCGCAGAGCGCCTGACCGGCGGCCGGGTGGAGGGCGCGCTCGCGCGCTATCTCACCGCGGCCGGCGGCAACCCGCTGTTTCTCACGGAGATGATCCGGGCTCTGCTGCGTGACGGCGCGGTCACGGTCAGCGCCGACGGCGGGGCGCTGCTGGATGCGCCGGTCGGGCCCTCTCCGTCGCTCGCGATGGTCATGATGCGTCACCTGAGCCACCTCAGCGCACCGACCCGCGAGCTGCTGACCACAGCGGCGCTGCTGGGCACCCGCTTCTCGGTGTCCCACCTGCGCGTGGTCGCGGATCGCCCGATGAGCGCGTTGGTGCCCCTGCTGCGAGAGTCGTTCGCCGCCGGCTTCCTGGAGGAGATCGAGCAGGACCTGCTGGGCTTCCGGCACGAGCTGATCCAGGAGGTGCTGCTGCAGGACCTGCCCCGGCCGGTGCAGGCGGAGCTGCAGCGCGAGGTCGCCGTGCGACTGGACGCCGCAGAGGTGGCGGCGGCGACCGTGGCCGGCCACCTGCTGCGGGCGCCGACCTCGCCGCACGATCTGCCGTGGATGCTGCGGCTCGCACAGCGCACCGCCGTCGCGGCGCCGCGCACGGCTGCCGACCTCTGGGAACGGGTGGTGGCCACGACCTCGCCCGGCGACCCGATGAACGTGCGCGCCACCGCGGGGCTGGCACGCGCCGCCCTCAGCGAGGGTCACGCGGCCGAGTCGTGCGCACTCGCCGAGCGCGCCCTGCGGCAGGAGGTGCCTGCGCAGGTGCGGGCGGGCCTGACGGAGACCTACACTCACGCGCTCATGCAGCAGCATCGGCATGTCGCCGCGCGCGAGGAGGCCGAGCGGTACGCGGCCGCCGACGTTCTCGAACCGGTCGATCGCGCCGCCCACCTGGCGTTCGCCGGCTGGCCCCGGCTGATGCTCGGCGATCTGGCCGGTGCCAAGCGGCTGGCACGGGACGGCGCGGCGATGGCCGCCGCGGTCGGCAATCACGGGGCGCAGGCGCTGGCGCTGACCCTGCACGGCCTGATCGCCGACTTCCAGGGCGATCTCGACGAGGCGATCGTCGACCTGACCGCCGCGGCGGACACGGCCGACAGGCACCCGTCGTTCGCCGCGATCGAGTCGTTCCCGCACGTCCTGCTGGCGCTGGCGCTGGCCGACGCCGACCGTGTCGCCGACGTCCCCACGCTGTTGCAGCGCGGTCTGCAGTCGGCCGAGGAGTTCGGCTATCGCACCGGGGTCGTGGCGGCCCACGCCTTCGGCGCACAGGTCCGCAGCCACACCGGCATCCTCTCCGACGTCATCGCCGAGCTCGATGCCCACCATTCGCTGGTGGACTCCATGGACGTGCGGATGAATCCCCCGGCGATCGGTCTGCGCGCCCAGGTGATCGCGCGCCAGAGGGGACCGGCGGCCGCCCTGGACTGGTCGGCGCTGCTGGACCCCGTTCCCGATCATACGGTCTGGGCCGGGCGCGGACGGGCCTGGATCTGGCTCGGGCGCAGCCAGATCCAGCGCGCTCGCGGCGACGACGCCGGAACGTTGGCCGCGCTCTGGGACGGCTGGCGGGAGCTGCGCGAGGCCGACATGCTGATGGAGTGCGCCGAGCTCGGACTCGATCTGGTCGATCTCGCCCGCACGGCGGCCGGTGAACGGGCCGGGGAGCGTGGTGTCGCGCGCGAGCGCGCGCAGGAGGTCGTCGACGTGCTGGACGCGCTCGCCGGTCGCAACCCGACCGTGACGCACCTGCGCGCGACCGCGCTGGCCGTGCGCGGGCTCCACGCCGCAGACTCCGGTCTGCTCGTCGAGGCCGCGCGCCTGATGGCGACGACTCCCCGGCGCATCGACACCGCTCGTGTGGCGGAGCTGGCGGCGCTGGCGCTGTCTCCCAAAGACGGCGACGCCAGGATGCTGGCCGATGCGGCGTTGCGCGGCTACGCCGAGGCCGGCGCCGATCACGACGTCAGCCGCGCGCGGGCGGCATTCCGCCGGGCGGAAGTACCGGTGATCACGCCCGCCCGCACCCGCCCGGCATTCGGATGGGACTCGCTGACCCGCACCGAGCTGCGCGTCGTCGGCCACGTCGTCACGGGCGCGACCAATCCCGAGATCGCGGAGCGTCTGAGCGTGTCGCGGCGGACGGTCGAATCCCATGTGTCAAACGTCCTCACCAAGCTCGCGCTGCGCTCCCGGACCGAGCTGGCCCTGTTCGCCGCGCGACGTCTCGAGGATCCCGGACAGCACGGCTAGCAGGTCGATCCAGCCGCAGAACGAGACCGCGGCGCCGCCGCTGAGCACGCGCCCGGCCGGTGGATCCGTTCCATCCAGCACGATCTCGATGCGCACCCTGTCAGCGTCACACCGCGACCGCCCGTGCGGATCCGTGAGTTCACGGATCTTCGCCGAGGTCCGCCGGTCGCCGTCGCGCTATCGAACCCTCAGCGCGGAAGGCTGAACCGTGATCACCACCCGGCTCGTCTCACCCAGGTCCTCGCCGTCGATCTCGAACACGCGCGGTTCGGCCAGCTCCACGCGCAACGCGGTGATGCGCCGATGGGTCACGCTGTCGCTGCTGCGTGCGGACCGACGGCCGGAGAGGACTCGTTTCAGGCCGTTGTCCCACACCATGGTCCGCAGCGTGTCGAGCCAGCCCGCGACGTCGTCCGCGCTCAACAGCAGCATGTCGAGTGCGCCATCGGCGGGATCCGCGCCGGGAAGCAGCACGACACCGCCTTGAAGGGTGCCGCAGTTGCCGATCAGCACGGTGTGCGCGCGCTCCTTGTGCGGGCGGCCCTCATCGACGCTCATCCGCACATCGATGGTCTCGCTCGCCGAGACCGCCCGGCCCAGCGACTCCACGTAGGCGAGCCATCCGGCCTTCTCCTTGAGGTCGTCGTCGGTCTCGGTGATCATGTGGGCGTCGATGCCGAAGCCCGCCATGACCGCGAATGCGCACCGCTGCGTGCCACCGGCCTCCTCCACCTCCGCCCAGCCCACGTCGATCGTCCGAGCCGTGCCGGAGACGAGGAGGCGGTCGAAGGCGGCGACCGGGTCACCGAGCGGGACGTCGAGGTTGCGCGCGAGCAGGTTGCCCGTGCCGAGCGGGACGATGCCCAGCTCCACCGGTGCGGACACCTCAGCGAGGTGTTCGGCGACGGCCCGCACGGTGCCGTCGCCCCCGGCGGCGGCGACCACGTCGGCACCGGCTTCGATGGCGTGGGCCGTCGCACTCTGCCCGGGATCGTCGGGGCTCGTCTGCCACCAGGACACCTCATCGGGCGCCTCGCGGTCGGCCACGGCATCGCGGAGGGCTTCCTCCAGCTGTTCCTGCGTGGTCTTCGACGGGTTCCAGACGACAGCGAGATGCGAGGCGCGCATGGACGTCCGCCGCTACGACTTCCGCGAGCGCTCTGCGCGCTCGAGATCGGCCAGGGCCCGGCCCTTCGCGTTCGTGAGGTGACGTCCGATCGCCTCGGCCGCGCCCTCCGAGTCCCCGGCGGCGATCGCCGCGTAGACGGCCTCATGCTCGACGCGCGCCGACCGCGCGTGCGACACCCCCGACTTCCCGATGATGCGGAAGCGTTGCAGCTGGCCGCCCAGCGACCGGTACGCCTTGGCGATGAAGGGATTGCCGGACTGATCCGCGATCAGGCCGTGGAACTGCTCGTCGGCCATCCAGCACTTGCGCAACGTCTCGCCGTCCGCCCCGTGCCCGGCGTTGTCCATCACCGCGATGGTCTCCGCCAGGTGCGAGAGGAACTCCTCCGACGAGCGCGTGGTCGCGGCCCTGGCCATCGCCGGCTCCAGCAGCAGCCGCGCGTCCATGAGCTGGGCGATCTCGTCGGAGTGCAGCAGTCGCGCGACCGCGTACCCACGCTGCGAGTGGCGCTCGATGAACCCGGTGTGCTCGAGTCGGGCCAGCGCCTCGCGGATCGGTGTCGGGCTGACGTCGAGCTCGCGTGAGAGCAGATGCAGCTTGAGCCGCTCACCGGGCGCTCGCTGTCCGCTCATGAACTGTGCGGACAGCGTGTCGTAGACCCGATCGGCGATCGCGATCCGTGTCGACTCTTCATCAGCGGTCATAATGACAATCCGTCAGGGGCAGGCAACCTCGACAAAAATTATACATTTTCTGGATGCCCCGTCACCAGGTTCCGCCGGCGTACCCGGGCTCGCAGAACCGCCCTCCCTGGTATGGGGACGAGAACTCCCGCGTCGGGAACTCGGCCGCGAACGCGTCGGCGCTGTCCTGCGGCCGATATCCGAGCGCCTGCGCCGACCTCGTGGACCAGAACCGACGCGCGTTGTCGGACACGCCGTAGACCACGCTGTACCTCTCCGGAAGATCCGCGGTCAGCGCCGCCTCCACGAGCGCGATGCTGTCGGGGACGGAGAGCCAGGTGCGCAGCTGATCCGCGTTCTCCGGACGCTGCCGGCACACCCCGATCCGCAGGCACACCACTTCCAGGCCCCACTTGTCGGCGTGCAGCCGCCCCAGCGCTTCGCCGAAGACCTTGCTCGCGCCGTACAGCGTGTCGGGTCGGACGGGGCTCGTCTCGTCGACGGCGACGTCGGTCGAGTGGAACCCCGTCACGTGGTGCGAGCTCGCGTAGACCACGCGCCGAACCCCCGCGCGGCGGCTCGCGTCGAAGACGTTGTAGGTGCCCACCAGGTTGGCCTGCAGGATCTCCTCGAAGGGCGCCTCATCGGCCTTGCCACCCAGGTGCAGCACGGCGTGCATGCCCTGCGCCGCCTCGCGCACGCGATCCCCGTCGGACAGATCGCCGAGCACGAGACGCTCATGGGGCTCCAGTTCGCCGATCGAAGAGCGCGAGTAGAGCACGACCTCGTCGAACAGGTCGCTCAGTCGAGGCCGGATAGCGGCGGCCATCCGGCCGCTCGCACCCGTGACGAGAATCCCTGACATTCCGTTTCCGCCTTCCATATATCCGCCCGATGCCGCGATCTCACGCGGGACTCATCCTTGTGTCAAGGGGACCAGATGCGCACGCGCATAGACGTCCCGGTGCCGATCGGAGCGGATCTCCCGGATGAAGCGCTGTGCGATCGCCGGGTCGTCGGCGTGCACGCCGATCGCGGCCGACAGCTCGATGTGCGCCCCCAGTTCGGCTGGCAGAGACCCGAGGATGCTGATCCCCTCCACGGCGGCCAGTTCGCTGATCTGCTGCACGGCGATCTCGGCTCGCCCGTCTCGGACGGCCTCTGCCGTGAAGCCGCTGGCCAGCACCACGGCCTTGGGCCGCACCACCTCCGCGAGATCGAGATCCCCGAGGACCCGTTCGAACACCGCACCGCTGGCGCCCGCAGCTGAGTAGGCGACCGAGCCGACCCGGTGCAGCAGCTCACCCAGGTCGGCGGGTGTGGCCAACGGGTACGTCGGCGCCGCCGGAGCCATGGCGATCCCGATATCGGAGCGGACCAGGGTCCGGATGGACTCGGGACGCACCTCTCCCTCGGCGGCCATCTCGTCGAGGGCGACGGACGTCCCGATGATCACGTCCGGCTGCTCGCCCTGCCGCACCAGGTCTCGCAGCACCGACGTCGGCTCGTACACCCGCCGGATCGCGACCCCGGTCTGCGCAACGAACGGGGGGATCAGACTGTTCTCCAGAACCTCCCTCAGTGCCAGACCGCTGAACAGCGTCATCGTCTGCATTCGCGTACCGCCTCCTTCCCTCATCCGTCGTGCCGATCCGCGGGCGGCGCGGCGCGTTCTCCCAGCAGCAGGTACAGCTGCGCCACGTGCTCGAGCTCTTCGAGCACGTCCAGCGCGTGATCCAGATCGTCGCCGGCGACCACCGCGCCGTGATTGCGCAGCAGCATGCAGTGCGCGTCCCGAGCGGCGCGGCCGGCGTGCACGGCCAGCTGCCGGTCTCCCGGTGGGGCAAACGGCACCACCGGAAGTCGTCCGACGCGCATCCGGTAATAGGCCGTGAGCGGGGGCAGCGCGTCGTCCTCGTCCACCGTCGGGATGCACGAGACCGCCGCGGAGTACAACGAATGGGTGTGGACGACCGCACGCGCCGTGGGACGGGATCGGTAGACCGCCAGGTGCAGTCCGGTCTCCTTCGACGGTTTCCCTTCACGGACCGTGCCGTCCAGACCGATCACGGCCAGCTCCGACTCGGTGACCGTGGAAAGGCTCGCCCCGGTCGGTGTCACCACGACCTGGTCGCCCACCCGCGCCGACACGTTGCCGGTACGACCGTGCGTGAGCCCGCGGCCGTGCACGTAGCGACCGGCCTCCACGACGCTCGTGCGGGCTCGATCCATGGCGCTATCGATGGCTCTCACCCCACTGGCATCCGGGATCGATCGCCCGCAGGAACAGATCGGGGCTGCCAAAGTTGCCCGACTTCAACAGCAGCGCCAGCGACGGCTCGGGCGTCGAGTACAGCCACGCCACACCCTCGTCCACCCGGCCGCCCACGACTCCGCCACGCACCCCGAGCCCGCCGGTGACCGCTCCCGACGTCTCACCCCCGGCCACGACGAATCTGTCGATCCCCCGCTCCCGCAGAGCGGAGGCGATCCCCGCCAGCGCCTCCTCGAAGATGCGCGACGCGCGCTCGCCGCCGACCTCGCGGTCGACTCGTGCGCGTTCCTCTGCATCGGCCGAGGCGTAGAACAGCGGCACTGCCGGCCCCGGCAGCGCATCGAACCAGCGCAGCGCGTCGGCCACGAGCCCCTCTGCGGTCATCTCCGGCGAGGCCACCAGGCGGTGGGCGGGATGCCCGCCCTCCCGGAACCGGGCGACCTGCGCCAGGGTGGACTGCGAACAGCTGCCCGCCAGCACCGCCGCGCGTCGCTGCCGCGGGGGGACGACGAGGGCGGGGGAGGCCGGGCGACGGCGCGTGCGCTGCGCGCGGGCGCGGCCGATCGCGAGGGCAAGGCCTGCCGCCCCGGCCAGCAGCGGCGCGTCGGGCTGCGTGGCGGCGAGGGTGTCCAGGTCGCGCTGCTCGATCGCATCGGCGATGACGATGCGGGCAACGCCTGCGCTGGACGGCTCGAGCGCCCGGGCGACGGCGTCGGGCCCGGCACGGACGACATCCAGCGAGAGGGTGCGCACCTCTCGGCCCGTCTGCGGGGCAAGGAGCCGGGTCAGCAACGAGTCGGTCATGGGATTGAGCGGATGCCGCGCCATGTGCGACTGCGCGAGCGGGACGCCGTCGACGAACAGCAGCCCATCGCGCACGATGCGCCCGTGCATGGGCGAGCTCGGCGTGGTCAGCACCACGTCGGCGTGCGTCTGCGCGGCCAACGCGTCCAGCACCGGCCCGATGTTGCCGCGCGGAGTCGAGTCGAAGGTCGAGCAGTACTTGAGATAGACCTGGTCCACCCCGTGCTGCTGCAGCAGTGACAGCGCCGCGAGGGACCGGTCCACGGCATCCTGCGCGGCTACCGACCGCGTCTTCAACGCGACCACGATGGCATCCAGACCGGGCGGGACGGCCGCAGGCTCGTCGATGCCGAACAGGAGCAGCGTGCGCAGCCCGGCCGAGCGCAGGGCGTCGGCCACGTCGATGGCACCGGTGTAGTCGTCGGCGATGACGCCCAGGATGCCGGTCTCGGCCGGTCGTTCCAGCTCCGCCCGCAGCCGCCGTGCGGCGCTGACCGCACCCGAGAGCACCGGGCGTTCGAGCCGGCGCTCCAGCTCGGCGCGAGCCGGGGCCAGCGAGTACTGCGCCAGCAGGACGGCGTCGAGGTCGGCCAGCATCGGCGTGACGGCGCCGGCCAGGTCGTCGATGAGCGCCGACGGATCGTCGGACGCCGAGCTCGCGCGTGCGGCGGGCACGGCCAGGCCGATGATCTCGATGGCGCGACCGCGTTGGGCCGCCGCCTCACGAAGCCTGCGGATGCTGTCGTCTCGTGCCTCGTCGAACGACGCCACGACGAGCACCCGCCGCCATGACGAGCGCACCACCTCGTCGAAGACCGCGCCGTCGGGTCCCAGGGTCGGCACGGGGCCGTCGTGCCCCTCCGCGACGGCGCCGTAGAGCGAGCAGGTGAGCAGGACCGCGTCCGCGCCCTGACCCACGGCGAAGTCGATCAGGGATCCCATGCGCGCCCGCAGCGCCGGGTCCAGCCCGCCGCGAGATTCCGCCTCGGCCATGAGCCGGTCGTCGAGGATGTTCCAGACGTCCGCATCGCCCATCGCCTCGGTGACCGCTGCCGCCGCCGGCCGGATCGCCAGCGGCGTCGCGCTGATCAGGGCGATGAGGGGCCGGGTGGCGCTCATGAGGCCACCAGCGCCGTCAGCCATGCGACGTTCGCGGCCTCGGGCCTTGTCGCCGAGTACTCGCATCCGACCCATCCTCGATAGCCGATCCGACGCAGCACGCCGAACACGTACGTCCACGACAGCTCGCCGGTGCCGGGCTCGGTGCGGCCCGGCGGATCGGCGATCTGCACATGGCCGATCAGGGGTGCGTGTTCGACGAGCCGGGAGCTCACATCGCCCTCCTCGGACTGCACGTGGAACACGTCGAACAGCGTCTTCAGTCGATCCGAGCCGACCGCGTCGATGACCGTGGCCGCCTGAGACTGCGTGGTGATGACGAACCCGGGAGAGGCGCGCCGGCTCTGCGGCTCGATCAACAGCGTGATGTCAGTCGACCGCGCGGCATCCACCGCCCAGGCCACGTTCAGCAGGTACTCGGCCCACGCCCGTTCGGCCGACACGCCGTCCGGCACCGGGCCGCCCACCACATGCAGCAGCGACACGCCCGCAGCCGTGGCGTACTCGAGTCCGACCTCGAGGTCGGCACGGAACTGCGCCCTCTGCGATGGGTCGCAGGCGATCCCCGTGACGGCTCGGCCCGAGACCGTTCGCGGACGGGTGTTGATCATCACGAGCTCGATGCCCTCGCCGGCCAGCATCCGGTTCAGCGACGAGACGGAGTGCTCGTATGGGTCCGGATACTCCACCGCGCGGAAGCCGTTCTCCGCCACGGCGGCGATCCTCGCCTGGATCGGCAGATCGGCGAAGAGCCACTTCAGGTTGGCAGCAAAACGCGGCCCGTCCGCACGTGCGCGCGCGCCCGCGCCCTCATCGCCGGCCATCGTGCCCCCCGTGGCCGTTCACCCGGTGCGCGGGTTGCTGACCGGCGAAGAAGTCGATGATCTGCCGTGCCGCGAGCTCCTCGGAGCGTTCGCGCGCCTGCACTGTCGCTCCGGCGATGTGCGCGGTCATCAGAAGGTTCCTGGCACCCAGCAGGGGATCATCCGACGCGATGGGCTCCCGCTCGATCACGTCCAGCGCCGCCCCGGCGATCTCCCCCGCGTCCAGGGCCGCGATGAGGTCCGACTCGTTCACGATCCCCCCGCGCGAGGTGTTGACGAGATAGGCCGATGGCTTCATGCAGCGCAGTGCGCTGCGGTCTACCAGGCCCCGGGTGTCGTCGGTGAGCGCCATGTGCAGCGAGACGAAGTCCGAGCTGCGCAGCAGCTGATCCAGCGTGGCCGACCGCACGCCGGCATCGGCCATCGCGTCGTCATCGACCCAGGGGTCGTACCCGATCACCGACATCCCGAGCGCCGCGGCGCTGGCGGCCACGGACTGGCCGATCATGCCCACCCCCATGATCCCCAGGGTGGCGCCGGCAAGCTCCGTGCCGCTGTGCTGATCCCACTGCGCCCGCGCGGTGCCGTGGATGTTCCGGGGCAGGTCGCGCGCCAGGCTCAGCAGCAGGCCCAGGGTGAGCTCGACGACCGACTGCCGGTTGGCGCCGGGCGTGTTGCACACCACGATGCCGTGCTCGTCGGCCGCCGCGAGGTCGACGTTGTCATACCCCGCGCCGGTGCGGGCGACGATCCTCAACCCGTCGATGCCCGCCAGGTCGGCGGCCGTCAGCGGCTCGGTCCCGAGGATCATGGCATCCGACTGCGGGACATCCTCGTGCACGGGGCGGTCGGTGGTCCGCCGCGACGACTCCGGCGAGAACCGCACGTCGAATCCCGCCTCGCGCAGGAGCACGTCGGCACGCCCCCCGGGCCGGAGGTAGCCGGTGGTCACGGTGACGCTCTTCTGGTCAGATCGCATCGTCGCTCCGCACCGCCACGAGACCGGGCTCTTGATCGCTGATCGTGATGCGCGCGGGTGCCGCATCGCGATGATGATGGAAATGGAGCTGTGCGGTCTGGGCGCTCTTCCGTTGCCAGTGCCCGTCGACGAGCGTGCAGACCACATCGTGCCCGGGCACCACCGCCGCCCCCGTCGACGTCGCGATCTCCCGGATGCGGGAGATGCTCTGCCGGCCTGCAGCAAGGTCCAGCGCCGAGTCGATCGCCGAGGACTCCAGCTCGTGCACGTTCTTGGCGGCATCCCCGACGAACAGCAGCGGAGTGCGCACGGTGTGTGCGAGGAAGGCCAGGTGACCCGGGGTGTGCCCGGCCGCGTCGATGGCGTGTATCCCGGGAAGGATCTCGCCTTCCGCGTCGATGAGCCTCAGCGCGCCCTCGGGCTCGCTCAGCGCGCCCAGCAGCGGCTGCGAGACGAACGGGACGTCGGTGGCCTGCCTGCAGGCCCAGGCGTGCTCGGCTCGGCCGATCCACCGCCGCGCCTGCGGGAACAGGCTCACGTTCCCGAGATGGTCCCAGTGGGCATGGGTCACCAGCACGTCGGTGACATCCCGCGGCGACAGGCCGAGGCCCGCAAGCGCCTGTGTGATCAGCGGGACGTAGGCCGGGGGGCCGGTGTCGACGACGACGACGCGGTCGGCGTTGCGCAGGAGCCACACGCTGCTCCACCCGAACGAGCCGTGCGTGCTCGTCCTGCCGGGAAACCCGTTCACGAGAACGTGTGCGTCATACACTTCCGCCGCCTCCTCTCCCGGCTCCCGGCCAGATCCCGTCACGCTGCCCGGCCGTGTTCTGCGTCGCCCGTCCCGCCGACCACGATCTCGCCGCCCTGCATGACCAAGCGCGGAGCGCGCAGCACCGTGATGTCCTGCAACGGGTCGCCAGTGACCGCGATGATGTCGGCGAGCTTGCCCGGCTCCACCGTCCCGACCAGGTGGTCGGTGCGCATCACCTGGGCGCCTGAGCGCGTACCGGCCACGATCGCGTCGCCCGCGCTCATGCCCCAGCGCTGCGCGAGCTCGAACTCCAGGGCCAGCGCGCCCTGCGGATGCGTCGGCCAGCCGATGTTGTCGCTGCCCAGCGCGTACCTGATCCCGACCTCCAGACCCTTCGCGAAGTCGGTGCTGATCGCCTCGACGTGCCGGGCGAAGGCCTCCTTCTTCCACGCCGGGTAGCCGAAGTCGTCGGCGGCGGCGTGGTGCAGATAGGGATGCGAGAGCGTCGTCACGACCCAGGCGCCGACCTCCGCGATCCGCTCGCGGGTGGCGTCGGTGATCCCGAACCCGTGTTCGATGATGTCGACCCCGCCGTCGAGGGCGAGCTGCACCTGCGGGTCGCCGATGCAGTGCGCGCTGACCTGCAGCCCGTTCAGATGCGCCTCGTCGGTCACCGCCTGGATCTCGGCCAGCGTGAACCCGGGCGACTCGTTGTACGGGTCCTCGCCCCACGGCCGGAATCGATCGCCGACGGCTCCCTTGGAGACGCCGATCTTGATGACGGTCGCTCCCTGGCGGATGCGCGTGCGCACCATCTTGCGGCATTCGTCGGGTCCGTCGGCGATGATCCCCTGCTGTGCGATCCATGCCAGCGGCACGTTGAAGTGGTCCCATGTGCCGGCCGTCGAGCAGATGAAGTCACCCGACACCTCAAGTCGGGGACCCGAGATCAGGCCCTCCTTCATCACGCGACGCAGGTCGGGCCCGACGGCGGAGCCGAGGCACCGCGCGGAGGTGATGCCGACGTCCAGCATCCGCTTCGCCTCGCCGGCCGCGCGCAGCGCCCGGTAGGAGAGCGTCTCGAAGCGCATCGTGTTGGAGATGTCGCTGGGCACGCCGAAGAAGTGCATGTGCGCGTCGATCATCCCCGGCATGAGCGTGGCTGCGCCGAGATCGACGATGCTTGCGCCGCGGGCCAGCTCCGCATCGCCGCGCTGCCCCACCGCGACGATCTTCTCACCGTCGATCCGCACGGCGGCCTCGGCGAGCACCCCGCCGTTGCCGTCCAAGAGCCGGTCGGCTGTCAGCAGCCAGGTCTGCGCGGCGCCCGGCGCCGGGGGGAGCTGACTCATTTCTGGTCTCCGAGCACGGCGGTGGCCTCGATCTCGACGAGCCACTCGCGGTTGCCCAGCCCTCCCGCGACGATCGCGGTGGTGGCCGGATACGGCTCGGGGAGCATGCGCTTGCGCACCTGCATGACCGCAGGCAGATCCGTGCGGTCGGTGATGTAGACGACGATCCGGCAGACGTCGGCCAGCGAGCCGCCGGCGGCTTCCACGAGCGCCTCGATGTTGCTCAGAGCCTTCTCCGTCTGCCCGGTGATGTCGCCGACGGCGACGGTCGACCCGTCTTCGGCCTGTGGCGTCTGACCGGAGATGTGCAGCATCCGTCCCACAGGCGTGAGCGTGGACTGCGACATGGGGGCGGGGGTGTCGAAGACGCCCGCAGCTTTGACGGCCGTGTATGGCATGACCAGATCCTCCTCGATCGAGATTTAGAATATATATTATCTGAAGTTGCCGGCAAATATCGACAACACGGGTCTTGGCATCAGGTCCGTCCCGAGGAGCCGAGATAGAGATCGGCGACCCGGGGATCGGTCAGCAGCTGCCGGCCCGTCCCCGAGTGCGCGTTGCCGCCCTCGGCCAGCACGTACGCACGATCGCAGATCTCCAGGGCGCGCCGGGCGTTCTGCTCGACCATCATGATCGCGACGCCGGACGCCTGGATCTTCTTGATGCTCTGGAACAGTTCCTCCTGCCGGTGCGGCGACAGCCCCGCCGACGGCTCGTCCAGCAGCAGCACCTCCGGGTCCATCATCAGAGCCCGCGCCATCGCCAGCGACTGACGTTCCCCGCCGGACAGCGAGTCGGCCATCTGGCCGCCGCGGCCGTGCAGCGCGGGGAAGAGGTCCTCGACGAACGCGAGCCTCTCCCTCCATCGTTGCCGCGCGAGATACAGGCCCATGCGGAGGTTCTCATGCACGGTCAGCCGGCCGAACACGTTCGCGTACTGGGGAACGAAGCCGATGCCGCGCCGCACCAGCTCGTGGGCGGCGAGCCCCCGGATGTCCTGCCCGCGCAGCAGCACGGTGCCGCGGCGCACGGGCAGCATCCCGAACGCTGCCTTCAGCAGCGTGGACTTGCCCGCGCCGTTGGGGCCGATCAGTGTCACCAGCTCACCTTCGCGAAGGTCCACGCTCAGCCCGCGGAGGATGTCCAGACCCGCCGCGTAGCCCGCGGTCAGCTCCGTGATCTCCAGCACCTTCGACCCCGTGCTGCGCTCCCGCGCTCCCGGGAGTCCTGACACGGAGTCCGATCCCTCGTGCGAACGGCCGAGGTAGGCGTCGATCACGCGCTCGTCGTGCAGCACCTCGGTCGGGGTGCCCTCCACGATGAGCCTGCCGCGGTCCATGCAGATGACGCGGTCGCTGACGCCGGCGATCGAGAGCATGTCGTGCTCGATGAGCACGACCGTCATCCCTCGCGCGCGCAGCTCCCTCAGCCGTTCCATGATGAAATCGCGCAGCACGGGGTTGACCCCGGCCAGCGGCTCATCCAGAAGCAGCACGGTCGGCTCGGCCATCAGGGCACGCGCGATCTCCAGCAGTCGCCGCTGACCGCCGCTGAGCGCCGAGGCCTTCTCGGCGGCGAGGCGGTCGAGCCGGAACTCGCGCAGCAGCTCGTGCGCGCGGGCCTCGAGCCGGCGGTTCTGCCGCCGCCAGATCCGGGACAGCAGCGCGACGGAGAGCCTCTCCCCGCTCTGCCCCGCCGGCGCGACCAGCATGTTCTGCAGCACCGTCATCTCCAGCAGTGGCCGGGTGGACTGGAAGGTGCGGATCATGCCGCTGCGGGCGATCACGTGCGCACGCTTGTTGCTCACGTCGGTGCCGGTGACCGACCAGGTGCCGGCGTCGGCCCGGTCGAAGCCGCTGAGGAGGTTGAACAGCGTCGACTTCCCCGCGCCGTTGGGGCCGATGAGGCCCGTCACGATTCCCCGGCGGATCTCCAGGCGTTCGATGTCGACGGCGGTGATTCCGCCGATCTGGCGCAGCAGCCCGGTGCCCAGCACCGCGATGTCGTCCTGCGTCTGCGGTGCGCTCATGTCCGGCTCCTCCTCATCGTCCCGAGAATCCCCTTCGGAAGGAAGGCCACCAGCGCCAGCAGCCCCAGCCCGACGAGCATGAACCGCATGACGCCGACGTCCGCGTCGTTCATGAGGTCCGGCGGGATGACGCCTGACTCGACGCCCGAGCGCAAGACGCTGTCGAAGGCCGACAGCACGAACCAGAAGACGACGGCGCCCAGCGCCGGCCCCCAGATCCGGCCGACGCCGCCGAGCATCAGGGCCGCGTACGCGAAGAACGTGACCTCGGGCATGAACGCCTCGGTGCTCACCGCCTGCTGGCTCAGCGCGAGCACCACCCCGCCGGCGGAGCCGAACAGACCGCCGATCAGCAGGCTCTGCAGCTTGACGCCGAAGACGTTCTTGCCCATCGACCGGGCGACGAACTCGTCCTCACGGATGGAGGTGACAAGCCTCCCCCAGGGGCTGCGCATCACGCCGAGCACGAGGAGGCTGCCGCCGACCACGAGAGCCCACGCCCAGGCCATGACCCACAGCGTCGACTCGTTCCAGCGCAGCACCCCGACGCCGTAGTAGCCGCGCGGTATCGGATTGAACGCGTAGAAGCCGTCGGCGAAGCGCTGGATGCCGTTGACCCCGTTGGTCACCGGGGCCGCGACGTCGGACCGGAACAGCAGCCTCAGGATCTCCGCCGCCGCGATCGTGCAGATGGCCAGGTAGTCGCCACGCAGCCGCAGGGTCGGGATGCCCAGCAGCAGCGAGAACAGGATGGACAGCCCGACCGCCACCAGGAGCCCCATCCAGAGCGAGCCGCCGGAGGACACCGTGATCGCCACGCCGTACGCGCCGAGCATCATGTAGCCCGCCTGGCCGAAGTTGATGAGGCCGGTGTAGCCGTAGTGCACGTTCAGGCCGATGGATGCCAGGGCGTAAGCCGCTGCCCCGGGGCCGATGGCGTTGCGCAGCGCATCGGCGAGGATCTCCCACACGCTCATCTCAGCCCACCCGCACCTTCCGTCCGAACAGGCCCTGCGGGCGCAGCAGCAGCGCGATGATCAGCACGAGCATCGCGACGGCGGTCTTCAGCTGGCTCGGGATCAGCAGAGTGCTCACCTGGGTGACGATGCCGATCAGGATGCCACCGGCCATCGCCCCGTAGGCGGTCCCGATGCCGCCCACGATGACGGCGGCGAACATCAGCAGCAACAGCAGGAACCCGCCGTTCCAGCTGACCTGCTCCGACATGCCCTGGAAGATCCCGCCGAGGGCGGCCAGCGCGCCGCCGATCACCCACACCGCGATGTAGACGACCCTCGTGGAGATCCCGCTCGCCTCGGCCAGCGGAGCATTGTCGGCCACGGCGCGCACCGCGCGGCCGAGGGTCGTCAGCTGCAGCATGAGTGCGACCCCGACCAGCACCGCCACCGCCAGCCCCATCATCACGAGGTCTCGCGGGGCGATCGACACGCTGCCGAACTGGAGCCGCTCCTGCACCTGGTAGGCGGAGAAGGGCCGCGGCCGGCTTCCGACGAAGTACAGGATGGTGTTACGCCCGAACATGTCCAGACCGATCGTGGCCACCAGCAGCGAGAGGTGCGGCAGGTTCGCCCGTCGCATCGGGCCGAACACCGACACCTCCGCGAGCCCCGCGACCACGCCGCCCAGGCACACGGCGATCAGCGCAGCCAGATACAGGTTCAGGTGAGGGCCGTTCTCCATCGTGTTCAGGTACAGCGCCAGCACCGCGCCGAGGGTCACCAGGCTCCCGTGCGCGAAGTTGACCAGCCCCGTCGTGCTGAAGATCAGCGACAGGCCGATGGCCGCCAGCGCGATGACCAGACCGAGCCGCAGGCCGTCCACGAGCGCCTGCAGCAGCGCCCCCGCGCCGGCCGCCACCAGCGCGGCGATCATCACGGCCACGACGATCGCCACGGCGGTCAGCAGACCGCCGGACGGCCGGCGAAGCCTCTGCGTCGCCGGCCCCGCGGCCGTGCCGGTCAGCTGCCCGACCGGCACGTGTTCTTCTCACAGACGAACTCGCCGTCCAGCTGCACCTGGGACTGGCCATCCATCGTCCAGCTGGCGAAGCGGGCCACCGTCGGGTCGCCGGCGTCGCTCAGCTCCTTCGGGCCGGATGGTCCGACATAGCGGATGTCGGTTCCCGAGGCGAGCAGCTTCGTGCAGTCGGCGTAGCTGTTGCACTCCTGGCCGCCGCGCGTCACGTCCGCGACGTGCTCTTTCACCACCTGGGGATCGGTCGACCCCGCCGCCACCGCGGCGAGCGCGGTGATGATCGCGCAGTCGTACTGCTCGGCGGCGAACAGCGCCTGCGTGAGGTCGGGGTTCGCCTTCAGCAGCCGGTCGTTGAACCCCTCGTCGTAGGTGCGCGGGTTGGTCACGCCCTTCACCCCGGCCAGCACACCGTGGTTCTTCGGGTCGACCGACTCCCACAGCACATTGGATGCCAGCTGGTTCACGCCGTACAGCTGCACGCCCTTGCCCACGGTCAAGCCGTTCTCGATCATGGTCTGGACGAACTCGCCCATCTCCGCGTATCCGATCAGCGCCACCGCATCGGCCTTGGCCGCGCGGATCTTGCCGACCTCGGCCTCGAAGTTGGTGGTCAGCGGGTCGTAGACGATCCGCTCGGCGACCGCGTCGCCCAGGTTCGACACGAGCTGGTCGACGAGCCCCTGGCCGAACGCGTCGCCGCGGCCTACGACGGCGATCCGCTCGGCTCCGTTGTCCTGCATCAACGACGCCAGCGCGATCGCCTGCAGCAGGTTCGAGGTGGCGGTGCGGTAGTGGTAGTCCTCGTCCGGATAGTCCGTGAACTCCAGCGCCGTGTCCGCCCCGCTGCACATGAGCGTGCGAGAGGAGACGACCTTGTCCAGCAGCGACAACGAGACCGCCGACTGCCCGGTGCCCATGATCGCCATGACGTCGCGACTGAGCAGGCGGTCCACCGCCTGGGTCGCGACGGTGGGATCGCTGGCGGTGTCGCCGCCGACCAGCTCCACCTTCTTGCCCTGGATGCCGCCGGCATCGTTGATGTCATCGACGGCCAGACGGGTCGAGGCGACCAGTGAGCCGCCGAGCACGGCGACCGAGCCGGTCTCGGGCATGAGATAGCCGAATCTCACCGAGCCGCCGGCCCCGTCGCCATCGGCAGGCCCCGCGGCCTGACAGGCCGTCAGGGCGAGAGCGGCAGCCACCAGGGCGATGCCGGGCAGGAACTTCGACTTCATGACGTTCTCCTCATCTCTTCGTCGAAACAGGGGCTCGCGCCGTGGTCGGCGACGAGTCATCGGTCGGGATTGATTTATCATATATATTTAGAAATCGGCGGTATGACCCAGCGATCCCGCGAGGGCTACGCCTCCGCGTGCGCGGCGATGCCTCTCGTGCGCAACTGCTCCAGGAGCCACTCGCGCGGCCCCAGCACGGGGCGGCGGACCCAGTCCGGATCGCTGCGCACCTGCACCCCGGTGCTCGTGCACCGGAAGGCGTTGGCCGCGGCGACGACGTCGTCGGGACAGTTGCTCAGGGCGACCAGCAGATCCATCTCGGCGCGAAACTCGATGTAGTCCCCCGGCTTGGTCACGGGCTCTTTCACGAGGAAGCCCTGCGCCTGGACGTCGTAGGGGTAGTTCTGGAAGATGTCGAACGAGTCCGGGATGTCCTCGGGCGGCACGCCGTAGGCGCGCACGACCTCGGCCAGCTGCTCGAAGCATCCATCTCGCACGCCCGCGCCGTGCGACGCATAGAAGAACGCGTTGCACATCCGGTGGTGCACGCCGTGCGTGCCGGGCGGGTCTGCGGTCTCGGTGAGCACGGTCATGAGCGGGCGGCACAGGCCGGACATCACCCAGTCCCCCTGCTGCACGGTCATCCGGGGTCGGAACGACCGGCCCGGCAGCGGGAAGTACCGCGTGCGCGAGTACGAGGTCGACAGCTTCTCCCGCAGGTTGTGCAGATTCCATACCGCCATGTCGACCACCTGGCTGCCCTCCAGGCTCGTCACCCGCAGGATCTGTCCCTGGCGCAGCTCCAGGGCCATCGCCGACTTCGGCGCGAGCACGTCGTCGCGCACCAGGTCGCCGGTCATCACAGCACCGCCGACAGGAACGCGCGGGTGCGCTCGTGGGCGGGCGCGCCCAGCACCTGGGCGGGCGGCCCGGATTCCACCACCACGCCGCCGTCCATGAACACCACGGAGTCGGCGACCTCCCGCGCGAAGCCCATCTCGTGGGTGACGACGAGCATCGTCATCCCGTCGGCGGCGAGGTTCTTCATGACGGCGAGCACGTCACCCACCAGCTCCGGGTCCAGCGCACTGGTCGGCTCGTCGAACAGCATCAGCCGCGGCTCCATCGCCAGTGCCCGGGCGATGGCCACGCGCTGCTGCTGCCCTCCCGACAGCTGCCGCGGGTACGCCTTGAGCTTGTCGGCGAGCCCGACCTGGTCAAGCAGCTCGGTCGCACGGGCCACCGACGCCTTCCTCGACCTGCCGCGCACCGCGACCGGTCCCACGGTGAGGTTCTCCAGCACCGTCATGTGCGGGAACAGGTTGAAGTGCTGGAAGACCATGCCGATGTCTTCACGATCGCGGCAGATCTCCGCCTCCGACGACTCGTACAGCCTGCCGCGCCGGTTGCGATATCCGACCAGCTGGCCGTGCACGGTCAGCACGCCCTCGGTGACGGACTCCAGGTGGTTGATGCAGCGCAGGAACGTGCTCTTGCCCGATCCCGATGGCCCGAGCAGGCACATCACCTGCCCCTCGAACAGGTCCAGGTCGATGCCCTTGAGCACCTCGACGGATCCAAAGCTCTTGCGGACGCCGCGCGCCGAGACGATCGCGTTGTTCATGACCCGCCTCCCGGCCGCGCAGCGGCATGGAACGTGAACGCCTTGCGCAGGAACTGCGCGACCGGCGAGCCCGGCGACTGCCGCTGCGTCCCCCGGCCGAAATGGCGTTCGATGAAGAACTGGCCGATGGTGAGCACGGTGGTGACCACGAGGTACCAGATCGTCGCCACGATGAGCATCGGGATGGTCTCGAACGTGCGCGCGTAGATCAGCTGCACGGAGTTCAGCAGCTCGGGCAGCCCGATGACGCTGACCAGCGACGAGAACTTCAGCATCCCGATCGTCTCGTTGCCCGTGGGCGGGATGATCATCCGCATCGCCTGCGGGAGCACGATCTTGCGCATCAGCAGCGACCGTCGCATCCCGAGCGACTGGGCCGCTTCGAACTGGCCGCGGTCCACGGACAGGATCCCCGCCCGCACGATCTCCGCCATGTACGCCGACTCATAGAGGGCAAGGCCCAGGATCGCGGCGACGAAGGTCGGGATGACCCTGTTCGCATCCACGCTGACGAAGTCCGGACCGAAGAACGGGATGCCGAGGGAGAACGTGGGATACAGCGCCGAGATGAAGTTCCAGAACAGGAGCTGGACCAGCAGTGGGGTGCCCCGGAAGAGCCAGATGAACACCCCCGACACCAGGCGCAGCACCCCGCTTCGCGACAGCCGCATCAGCGCCAGCACGACGCCCAGCGCGATCGCGATGGTCATGGCGATCGCCGTGAGCTCGAGCGTGCGGACCAGACCGCTGAGCACCGCGGTGGAGAACAGGTAGTTTCCCACCACATCCCACTGATAGCGAGGGTTCGTGATGAAACCGTGCACCAGGATCGCCACCAGCAGGAGCACGACCGCGACCCCGATCCACCGCCAGACGTGACGACGGGGGATCACCTTCATCTGCTGCAGGTCGATCAGGGACGGGCCGTGCTCCACCTCTGACGCATCCGACGACGACCGCAGGCCGGGCAGCGTCATGGGTCAGCTTCCCGCGTTGATGGTCGCAGACTCGATCTTCAGGGTCTCCATGCCCCAGTCGGCCAGCACCTTGGCATACGCCCCGTCGTCCATCATCGACTGCAAAGACGCCTGCAGCGCCTTGGCGAGCCCCGTGCCCTTCATCATGCCCAGGGCGACGGGGTGCGGGTTCAGCGGCTCGTCGTCGGTGAGGGACAGCTTGCCGGCGTTCTCGGAGACCGCGTAGGCCGCGCTGATGGTCTCGGTGAGCACGGAGTCCGCACGGTTGCTGATCAGGGCGAGCACGGCCTCGTTGCCGCTTCCGTACGTGATGACCTCCAGCGGCTTTTTCCCGCTGTCCTTGCACGCCTTGTCGAGCTCGGGGGCGACGGTGGTCTCCTGCTGCGACCCCAGCTGCACGGCCACGCGGGTCCCGCACAGGTCCTTGATCGACAACGACTTCGGGTTGTCCAGCGCGACGACGATCGACGTTCCGGACTGGAAGAGGTCGACGAAGTCGAAGATCTTCTGCCTCTCGGCGTTGTCGTTGAAGGCGCTGATGTCGTACTTGCCGGCCTGGATCCCGGGAATGATGGCATCGAAGGTGGCCGGCTGCACGTCGGCCGTGATGCCGGCACGCTCGAAGACGGCCATGCCCAGGTCGAACTCGACGCCGGTCATCTTGCCGGATGCGTCCTGATACGACATCGGCGGGTAGGTGGCATCGAGCACGTAGACGACCTTGGTGAAGTCAGCGGGCACCAGCTTGGCGATCTCCGGCATGGCCGCGCCACCGGTGGTCTTGCTCGGGCTCGAACCAGGATCGTCGGCAGCGCAGCCCTGCAGTGCCGCGCCGGCGACGATCATCGACGCGAGGATCGCTGCTGCTCTCCCACGGGATTTCATTACGTTCATCACTGACGCCTCCTCGTTGAGGTCTTGCACGGACGGGAACTGAAGGTGCGGAGGACGTTCCTCCTTGGCGATCAGAATATATTTTATCTGATAATTCGTCAACTCGTGAGCCGGTGCCGCCGAGGCGAGGTCGGCGACCGCGGCGTCCGGCCTCAGCGGCGCTCGCGCGACGCGAGCGCCCTGCGCCGTGCATCGTCGGCCTCGGACGCCCGGCCGAGGGCGCGCAGCTGGGCGGCCAGCCGGTCGAGGAGCTCCGGCTCGCGGTCGCCGGGAAAGCCCTCCGCCTCACCGTGGGCGAGGCACTCGCCGATCGCGGCGACGGCGGCCTCGTGCAGCGATGCGTCCGCTGCCGCGGGGGCGAGCCCGTGTGCGGCGAGCGCCGCGAGATACAGCGCATCGCTGCGCAGCGTTGCGAAGCCGTTCGCCTCGATGAGCGCGCGGGCCTGCCGTCCTCGCTCCGCGGCCTCGTCGAACCCACCCGCTCCCAGCGCCGCGCGGGCGAGGGTGATCAAGGTCTGTGCCTGGTCACCGGGCAGGCCGAGCGCCACGAACTCGTCGAGAGCCGTCCGGCCCCAGTGACGCGCCTGGGCGGCATCCCCGCCCTCGACGTGGTACAGCGCCAGCCGCTGTGCGGTCGCGGCAGCCTCCGCCCTCAGGCCGTCGGCGAGCCTGCGCGCATGCTGGTCCTCGAGCACGCGCACGTGCTCCTGACGGTTCGACGCGGTCGATGGCGGGACGGCATCCAGCAGCACGCCGGCTGCATAGTCCTTGACGTCGCCGGCCGTCAGCTCGAGGGTGCCGATCTTCAGGGCGTCGGGCAAATCGCGGGCCAGGATGTCACGAGCCAGCGCCGCGGCCTCGTCATCCCGCGACAGTGCGGAAAGCTCTTCGGCGAGCAGCGCGTCGGACTGTGCGCCGGCAAGCGTGAAGCCGCCCTGAGCGGCCACGGCGGAGGCGGAGCGCGCCTTCGCGAGCGCGGCCTCGTGCCGCCCGGCATCCTGCAGCCTCGACGCCGCGCTCCACAGCCTCATGAGCCGCACCCGGACGCCCACCGGGAGACTCTCGTGCCGGCGAGGCCGATCGGTCTCCAGGAGCTCCCCGGGAAGGATCAGCCGGAACAGGTCTTCGGGTGCCGTCTGCGGGGCATCCAGCATTCGGCGGGCCTGGAGGATCAGGTCGGCGTCGGCCGCACCGCTGCGATCCGGTGTCGCCCCCGCGACTGCGGCGGTGCTCAGGCAGTCCGCGGCCCGGCCGCGATCGCCGGAGGCGGCGAGCACGACGGCGGCCCGCGCGATGCGCACGCGCACCTCGTCCGCGGGGTCGGCGGCGCCGTCGAGGATCGCCAGCGCCAGATCCGTGTCGTGCATCCGCAGCGCGGCCATCCGCGCTCGCACCACCGGGTCGTCGCTGAGCTCCATCATCCGGGTGAGGTTCCCGGCATCCTCGAACCGGCCGCGGCCGGACAGGGTCATCAGCAGGTGCATCTCGGCGAGCACGAACGCCGCCCAGTCGCGTCCGAACGACACGTAGTGCACGAGCGCGCCGTCCGGCGTGTAGCCGAGGGCCGGGACGGCGCCCAGCTCGAGCCGGCCCTCGATCCGCACGTCGTCGGACCGCCCGGTGGCCGCCACGATGCGCTCGTACCGCAGTCGCGTGTTCTCCGGGGTGTCCGGCGGCAGCAGCAGCAGTGTCTTGCCGAGCACGCCCATCGCCGCGAGGGTCGAGATCTCCCACCCGAGGCCCTCGGTCACCCCGGCGACGAGGATGATCGCCTTGCAGCGCGCGGCCGTGCGGCGCACGGCCTCCTGCCACGACTCGTCGGTCCAGTAGGTGCGCTGGGCACCCAGCGAGGGTCGACGCTCTCCCGGGCGCCCGATCGCGACGACGTGGCCGGCGTTGCGGAACGTCCACGTCTCCAGCAGCTCTTCGAACCGCACACGCTGCGGCACGAGCGGCGCGTACCACCCCTTCGACGCGACCGGGGCGTAGACGAGGGCGGAGTCGTCGTCGAACGAGCGCAGGTACAAGACCGTCTCCGCACCGGTGTGCTCGGCGAACTCGGCCTGGTGGCCAGCGCGCACCGCGCTCTCCACCCAGCGCGCGGGCACGTGAGAGCGGTCGATCAGCACGGCGCCGGCGACGGCCGCCACGATGGCCAGCAGGATGCTGCGGTCCGCGACGAGCGCGGCCGCGACCCACACCAGCCCCACGCCGCCGCACAGCACGATTCCCTTCAGCACGAGCCCGCCGGCCAAGGCAAGTGTGTCCTGTCCGTACCGCCACGTCTGGGCGGTGTCATCGGCGAGGAAGGAGAGCCACTCGGCCCAGAAGCCGCCCGCCACGACGATCGCGAGGATGATGCCCAGGGGCACCCACCACCACCAGCCCAGTGCGAAGCAGACGGCGGCGATCGCCAGGACGAGGCCGGCCTGACCGGCGGCACGCCAGTGCAACGAGCGCACGCGCAGGTCGTCGGAGAACGGCAGCCCCTCGAGATCCTGCACCCGGCCGCCGTCCTTCTCGAAGGCGGCGAACCACTCCCAGACCTCGGCGCCCCGATCTGTCAGGGCGCGTCGTTCCCGCATCCCGCGGTCGGTGCGGACACGCACCCAGACGACCAGAAGCAGCAGGACCGCGGCGGCCACGAACATGACGGACCCGAGCAGATGCATCTCAGCGGGCCCCGCCCTCGGCCACGTCCGCCACGCCGCACTCGTCCCCGGTCACGCGTCCCCCATCATCCGTCCCCGCCGCGCGCCCCATGACAGAGGTCTCACGCGTCCTCCAACATGATGAAGGTGCGGACGGCACCGGGTCAATCTCGGCTGCTACGCATCCGGCGACGTCGGGGATCGGCGGGCTGAGCCGCGCGACCTGCCGCGCTGGTGGGCACCGCGACCCCGCTCATCCCTTCAGCCCCGAGAACGTCATGGTCGCGATGAACTGCCGCTGCGCGAACAGGAAGAACAGGATCAGCGGGAGCGTGGCCACCACGTTGCCGGCCATGATCAGGCTCCAGTCGGTCTGGTGCGCGCCCTGGAAGTTCGCGATCCCGAGCTGCAGGGTGAACGCCGCCGGATTGTTGATGGCGATCAGCGGCCAGACCAGGTCGTTCCACGCACCCAGCAGCGTGAAGATGGCCAGTGTCGCCAGCGCCGGACGCGCGCGCGGCAGCACTAT
>ERZ778017.1283-NODE-1283-length-25738-cov-4.954406_pt1 | contig 25738 bp, 23 predicted proteins | sample MGYA00375747_ERZ778017 | MGnify/ENA primary metagenome ERZ778017 (study PRJEB29350, sample SAMN05509838) | bioreactor metagenome | biome: bioreactor; material: wastewater | place: South Africa: University of Cape Town | collected 2014-03-17 ...
TGGATCGCGTAGGCGCCGGCCTTGCCGAAAGGCTCGCCGCCGGCGACGTACTCGTCGATCTCCTGCGGCCGCAGGCGCGCGAAACTCACGCGCGAGACCTGCGTGGCGAGGCGCTCGCGCCGCGCCGTCGCCACCACGACGGCCGTCAGCACGCGATGCGTGCGTCCCGACAGTTCGCGAAGCATTCGCCGTGCGTCGTCGGCGTCGGACGGCTTGCCGTACATCCGGCCGCCGATCGCCACCGTGGTGTCGCTCGCCAGCACCGGCGCGTCGGCTTCGCCGCGGCGGAGCAGCCGCGCACGGGCCGCCGCCGCCTTCGCCCGCGCGACGCGCTCGACGTAGCGAGCAGGCGATTCGCCCGGCGATGCGATCTCGAGCGCTTCGTCGTCCTCGTCATCGTCGGACAGGAGCAGCCGAAAGCGCACGCCGATCTGCCGCAGCAGTTCCTGGCGACGCGGACTGCGCGACGCAAGCCAGACGAAATCGGCGGGTTCTTCCGGCTGCGACGGCGCTCCGTTCATCGCAGCCGTCATCGCGAGCCCGCGCTGCCGCGGTGGTACGGATGTCCGCTGCCGATCGACCACGCGCGAAACAGCTGCTCGGCGAGCACGACGCGAACGAGCGCATGCGGCAGCGTGAGGCTGGACAGCCGAAGCTTCTCGTCGGCCTCTTCGAGCAACGACCGGTCGAGTCCGTCGGGGCCGCCGATCACGATCGCCACCGGGCGTGCATCGCGCTGCCAGTCGCGCGCGCGTCGCGCGAAGGCGATCGAGTCGTCGTCGGCGCCGCGCTCGTCGAGCGCAACGAGGCGCGCGTCTTCGGGCAGCGCCGCGCGGATGCGCACCGCTTCGCGCCGCATCCAGGTCAGGGCATCGCCCGACGCGCCGCGCGCTTCGGCGCGCACTTCGCGCCACTCGACGCGCCACTCGGGCGGCAGTCGTCGCAGGTAGTCGCCGACTGCCGCATCGACCCACGCGGGCATCTTCGTGCCGACGGCGACGATGCGGACGCGCATCGCCGCATCAGCCGTTCGACGCGCGCTTCGTCGCGGTACGCTTCGTGGCGACCCGCTTCGTCGCGGTGCGCTTCGCCGGGGCTTTCGTTGCGGTTTTCACCGGCGCCTTCGCCGCAGCCTTCTTCGGCGCGGCCGGCCGCTTCGCCGCGCTGCGCGTTCCCGCCGCAGTCGGCGCCTGCGCTCCGATGCGCAGCCGCACGGGCCTGGTGCCCCACAGCTCCTCGAGGTTGTAGTACTGCCGGATCGCCGGCTGCATCACGTGCACGACGATGTCGCCGAGGTCGACCAGCACCCATTCGCCGGTGTCGGCGCCTTCCATCGAGACGACCGGTGCGCCGGCTTCCTTGACCTTGTCGCGGACATGCGAGGCGAGCGCGCGCGTCTGGCGGTTCGACGTGCCGGTGGCGATGATGACGCGATCGAAGAGTTCGGTCTGCGCCGTGGTGTCGAAGACCCGGATGTCCTGGGCCTTGATGTCGTCGAGCGCGTCGACGACGACGCGTTGCAGCTTTCTCGGATCCATCCGGTTCCTTTTCGTTGCGCGCCGCGTACGCGGCGCGCGCGCCGGCTCGTCGCGCAGCGGTGTCGCGCGGTACAGCCGGTTGCGGTCAATATAGTCGAGAACGCCGGGGGGCAACAATTCGTCCGGGCGCTCGCCGCGCGCGAGCCGATCGCGCAACGCGCTGCCCGACACCTGCATCGACGGCATCGGGAAGAAGACGATCGAACCGGCCGGCGCGTCGGGCAGCTCCTCGCATGCGTGCGCATCGACGAGCGCGCGCACGCGCGCATCCAGCGCTTCCATCGTGTCTCCGGCACGGCGCGCGACGGCCAGGTGCGAATGGCGCAGCAGCTCCTCCCAGCGATGCCAGGTGGGCAGGTTGCGCAGCTGGTCGCTGCCGACGATCCACACCAGCGCCGCCGCTTCGCCGAGCTGCGCGCGCAGCTCGATCAGCGTGTCGATCGTGTAGCTGGCGCCGGCGCGTTTCGTTTCGCGTTCGTCGATCGACGTGCGCGGCAGACCAACCGTCGCGATGCGAAGCATCTCGATGCGCTGCTGCGCGGTCGCGCCCGCGTCCACTTTCTGCCACGAGCGGCCGGTGGGCACGAAGCGCAGCTCGTCGAGCGCCAGATGCGCGAGCGCCGCGCGCGCGAGCGCGACGTGCGCCACGTGAACGGGATCGAAGGTGCCGCCGAGCAGGCCGATCCGGCGGCGCGGCGAAGCGCCATGCGCCCCGCGTGCGCCCGGTGCGTCCGACATCAGATCCAGTCGCGCGGGACGAGGAACCCGCCGAGCCGCGCTTCGGGCGATCCGGGTTCGGGATGCCAGTCGTAGCGCCAGCGCGCCGACGGAGGCATCGAGCACAGGATCGACTCGGCCCGCCCGCCCGATTGCAGGCCGAACAGCGTGCCGCGGTCGTAGACGAGGTTGAACTCGACGTAGCGGCCGCGGCGCCAGGCCTGGAACTCGCGTTCGCGCTCGCCGAAAGGCTCGTCGCGGCGGCGCAGGACGATCGGCGCATAGGCGTCGACGAAGGCGTCGCCCACCGAGCGCGTCAGCGCGAAGCAGCGCGCGAAGCCGCCTTCGTTTAGATCGTCGAAGAAGATGCCGCCGACGCCGCGCGCCTCGTTGCGATGCTTCAGGAAGAAGTAGTCGTCGCACCAGCGCTTGAAGCGCGGGTACAGCTCGGCGCCGAAGGGATCGAGTGCCTGCCTGCACGCGCTGTGGAAGCGCACGACGTCCTTCTCGAAGGGGTAATACGGCGTGAGGTCCATGCCGCCGCCGAACCACCAGACCGGATCGGCCGCCTCGTCGCCGGCGCCGGCGACGAAGAAACGCACGTTCATGTGCACGGTGGGCACGTAGGGATTGCGCGGATGCAGCACCAGGGAGACGCCCATCGCCTCGAAGGGGCGGCCGGCGATCTCGCCGCGCTGCGCGCTCGCCGAAGGCGGCAGCCGCGTTCCGTGCACGTGCGAGAACAGCACGCCGGCCCGTTCGAAGACGCCGCCTTCCTCGAGCACGCGCGTGATGCCGCCGCCGCCCTCGGCGCGCTGCCAGGCGTCGCTGCGAAACGACTGCCCGTCGATCGCTTCGAGCGCGGCGACGATGCGCGATTGCAGCCCCGCGAGCCAGTCGCGCACCGCGACGGCGTCGACGGCGGACCCGGAACCGGGTTGGGGCGTGGCGAGATGCGGCTTCATGCAGTCACTTCTGCTGCGGTCACTTCGGTGCATGTCGGCCCGACGCCGCGCGCGAGCCGATGTCGCGCCGATACTGCATGCCCTCGAAACGGATCGAGTCGATCGCGCGATAGGCGCGCGCCTGCGCGATCTTCGGCGAATCGCCGAGCGCGGTCACGCAGAGCACGCGGCCGCCCGCGGTGACGATGCGGCCGTCGTCGATCGCGGTTCCCGCGTGGAACACCCAGCAGTCGTCGCCGATCGCCGCGCCCGACTGCGGCAGTCCGATGATCTCGTCGCCCTTCTGCGGCGTGTCGGGATAGCCGCCGGCGGCGAGCACGACGCCAACGGCGGTGCGGCGATCCCATTCGAGCGAGACGCGATCGAGCGTGCCGGCGAGCGCTTGCTCGACGACGTCGACGAGGTCGCTCTTCATCCGCACCAGGATCGGCTGCGTTTCGGGGTCGCCCATCCGGCAGTTGAACTCGAGCGTGCGCACTGCGCCGCCCGGCTCGATCATCAGCCCCGCGTAGAGGAAGCCGGTGTACGGCGTGCCGTCGGCGGCCATTCCCTCGACGGCCGGGCGGATGATCTCGCGCAGCACGCGCGCGTGCACCTCGGGTGTGACGGCGGGCGTGGGCGACACCGCGCCCATGCCGCCGGTGTTCGGGCCGCGATCGGCATCGTGCAGCCGCTTGTGATCCTGGCTGGAAGCGAGCGGAACGACGTGATGCCCGTCGACCAGAACGATGAAGCTCGCCTCCTCGCCGTGCAGGAAATCCTCGACGACGACGCGCGCGCCGGCGTCGCCCAGCCGGTTCTCGGTGAGCATCGTGTCGATCGCCTCGTGCGCCTGCGCGAGCGAGGTGGCGACGACCACTCCCTTGCCGGCGGCCAGGCCGTCGGCCTTCACGACGATCGGCGCGCCGCGCTGCTCGACGTAGGCGTGCGCGGCCTGCGCATCGGAGAAGCTCTCGGCGGCCGCGGTGGGAATGCCGTGGCGCTGCATGAAGGTCTTGGCGAAATGCTTCGACGCCTCGAGCTGCGCCGCGCGCCGTGTCGGCCCGAAGATGCGCAGCCGGCGCGCACGGAAGCGGTCGACGATGCCGGCGGCCAGCGGCGCTTCCGGCCCGACGACGGTGAAGGCGATCGCCTCGCGCTCGGCGAAATCGGCGAGCGCTTCGATGTCGGTGATCGGCAGGTTGACCAGCCCCGGCTCGCGCGCGGTGCCGCCGTTGCCCGGAGCGACGTAGACGCATTGCACGCGCGGCGAGCGCGCGAGTTTCCACGCCAGCGCGTGTTCGCGCCCGCCGGCGCCGACGACGAGGAGCTTCATGATTCCTTGCCCGTTGACCCGGCTTCGCTACGCTCGCCGATCGACGTTCCGTTCATTGGGTTTCGTCGAAGACGGCGTTGGTGTAGACCTGCTGCACGTCGTCGACGCTTTCGATCGCATCGAGCAGCTTCTGCATCTTCGCGGCGTCTTCTCCGGCGAGCGCGACTTCGTTCATCGGGCGCATCGTGACTTCGGCAACCGCGGCGGCGAGCCTGGCCGCTTCGAACGCGTGCTTCAGCTTCGGGAAGTCGGCCGGCTCGCACAGCACTTCGATGCCGCCTTCGTCGTCGGTGCTCACGTCGTCGGCGCCGGCTTCGATCGCGACTTCCATCACGCGGTCTTCGGGCGTGCCCGGCTCGAACAGGAACTGGCCGCAATGGCGGAACAGGTACGCCACCGAGCCGTCGGTGCCGAGGTTGCCGCCGTTCTTCGAGAACGCGTGACGCACCTCGGCCACCGTGCGGACGCGGTTCTCGGTGAGGCAGTCGACGATGACCGCCGCGCCGCCGATGCCGTAGCCCTCGTAGCGGATCTCCTCGTAGCTGACGCCCTCGAGGCCGCCGGCGCCGCGCTGGATCGCGCGCTGCAGCGTGTCTTTCGCGATGTTCGCGTCGGAAGCCTTCTCCAGCGCCAGGCGCAGCCGCGGGTTGGAAGCCGGATCGGCGCCGCCCATCTTCGCGGAGACCGTGACCTCACGAATGACCCGCGTGAACACCTTGTTGCGCTTGGCGTCCTGGCGGTTCTTGCGATGCTGGATGTTGGCCCATTTCGAGTGACCGGCCATCCCTTCCTCTCGTGGTGACCGACGCGGCGGTGCGGCGGCTAGATGCGACCATCGCGATCGGGCGCTTCGCTCGCGCTCGCATTCCGCTGCGTTGCGTGGCCCCGCTTATGCCCGCTTATGCCCGCTTCGCTTGCGCGCGCCGTTGTCGGCGTGGTCGAATGCGTGGATTCGGGCCGGGATTTTAGCATTCCGCAATGAGCGAACCGTTGATGATCGCGCGCAACGAGCGCACCGAACTGTTCCTGCTGCCGGGCATGGCGAACCGTCACGGCCTGGTCACCGGCGCGACCGGCACCGGCAAGACCGTCAGCTTGCAGGTGATGGCCGAACGCTTCTCGTCGATCGGCGTTCCGGTGTTCGCCGCCGACGTCAAGGGCGATCTCGCCGGCATCTCGCAGCCCGGCGAGCTGACGCCGAAGCTGAAGGAGCGGCTCGATCGGCTCGGCTTCCAGGCGCCGGCCTTCGGCGGCTCGCCGGTGGCGCTGTGGGACGTCTACGGCGAGAAGGGCCATCCGCTGCGCGCCACGATCTCCGACATGGGGCCGCTGCTGCTCGCGCGCATGCTCGCGCTGAACGAGACGCAGGAGGGCGTGCTGCACATCGTGTTCCGCATCGCCGACGAGCAGGGCCTGCTGCTGCTCGACGCCAAAGACCTGCGCGCGATGCTGCAGTTCGTCGGCGAGAACGCGAAGACCTTCACCACCGCCTACGGCAACATCTCGGCGGCATCGATCGGCGCGATCCAGCGCGGCCTTCTCACGCTCGAGCAGCAGGGCGCAGACCGGTTCTTCGGCGAACCGATGCTGAACATCGACGACCTGATGCAGACCGACGCGAAGGGGCGCGGCATCGTCAACATCCTCACCGCCGACCGCCTGCTGAACGCGCCGAAACTGTACGGCACTTTCCTGCTGTGGCTGCTGTCGGAACTGTTCGAGCGGCTGCCCGAGGTCGGCGATCGCGACCGGCCGAAGCTCGTCTTCTTCTTCGACGAGGCGCACCTGCTGTTCGACGATGCGCCCAAGGTGCTGCTCGATCGCATCGAGCAGCTCGTGCGATTGATCCGCTCGAAAGGGGTCGGCGTGTTCTTCGTCACGCAGAACCCGCTCGACGTGCCCGATTCGGTGCTCGGCCAGCTCGGCAATCGCGTGCAGCACGCGCTGCGCGCGTTCACGGCGCGCGACCAGAAAGCGGTGCGCGCCGCCGCGCAGACGATGCGCGCCAATCCGGCCTTCGACACCGAGAAGGCGATCACCGAACTCGGCGTCGGCGAGGCGCTCGTGTCGATGCTGGACGAAAAAGGGCGCCCGGGCATCGTCGAGCGCGCTTTCGTCGCGCCGCCCGCCTCGCGCATCGGCCCGATCTCCGACGAGGAGCGCGCGGCGCTCGTGCGCACGTCGAACGTCGCCGGCATCTACGACAGGACGGTCGATCGCGAATCGGCGTACGAGAAGCTGCAGCACCGGGCCGCGGCGCAGCCGCCCGCCGACTCGAGCGCCGGGTCCGCTTCGCAGGCGGGCGCCGAAGCGTCGAGCGGCGGCTTGGGCGGGGTCTTTCGCGATGCGCTCGGCGGCCTGATGACCGGCAGCGGACGCAAGGACTCCGCCATCGAGGCGATGGCCAAGAGCGCGGCGCGTTCGATGGGCTCGACGATCGGCCGCGAGCTGATCCGCGGCGTGCTCGGGACATTGCTGGGGGGCAGCACGCGCAAGCGCTGAGGCGCCGAAGATGTTTTCACGACGCAGATCAAGATCGGCGTCATCGGCACCAACTACCATCGATCGCCGGTCGCTCGCTCCCTGGGAAAACGAGTGGTTGCTCTTCCCCGATGTCCGCCTCCCCGCAGCGCGGCTCGTACGGTCGACCGATCTTCCCGAGTGAAGCGATGCGTGACGCTCTTGTCCATGAAGTTCGCGATCCCCTGAGCCGTGCCCGGTCGGCGCTGTACGAGGCGGCTCGCGCATTGCGCAGGCCGACGTGCGGCGTCCCCGCCAACCGGAGGGCCGAGGCCGCGATGCGCATGCTGGCCCGAATCGACTCGGCCCTCGAAAGCATGCTCGCCGGAGCGGTTTCGCGGGGTGTCGTGCCGCTCGCTCCGCGGCACGACACCGACATCGGCACGATCGTTGCACTCACCATCGCCGACGTCGAACCGCTCGAACGCTGGCGAATCGGCATCGAACGCGCCACTCAGGTGCGCACGGCTTCGATCAATGCCGGCCTGGTCCGGCTGGCCTTGCGAAACCTCCTGTCGAACGCGCTCGCCTGCTCTCCCTCAGGGTCGCCCGTCGTCGTGCGCATCGACGAAACGGACGACCCGCTGGCGCTCGTGATCGAGGTTCGCGATCACGGTTCGGGGATCCGGGACGATGCGACGCCCCGCACGCAGGTTCTCGATGCCGCCGACCCCTGCGAGCAGGGCTTCCGAGAGCGCGGCCTCGGTCTGCGCATCGTTCGACAGGTGGCGCAGAAGCACGGCGGTCGCGTCGAGCTGAAGAGTGCGCACGGCGTCGGAACCGTCGCGCGAATCCTTCTTCCGCAGGGAGTGGCCTGAGGCCTGCGAACAGGCACCAGGAGTCCGGGCGGCGCTCTGCCGCCCGGACTCCTAGTCGCCCCGGATCCGCGCTCGAAAGACGTATCCCTGGCGGGAGCGGCTTTGCAGCGGAACGAGTTCCGGCGTCGCCCGCTCGATTCGCCGGCGAAGACGGTAGATCGTTGCGTGAAGCAGATTGTCCGAGTCGCTCGTGGGAGACATTCCCAGCCGCTGCCGGAGTTCCTCGCGGCCCACCGTCCTGCCGCCGGCCTGGACGAAGCATTCCATCACGGCCACATCGGACGGGCTCAGCTCGACGCGAATCCCGTCGGGCGTCACCAGCGCGCTCGCCGCGCGATCGAGCTTCCAGGCCGGGGCGGGCTGCAGCGTCGTGGCGGCGCGGCGCTGCACCGCGGCGATTGCGAGAAGCGCCTGCTCCTCGCGGACCGGTTTCGCCAGGTACATGTCGGCCCCGACCTGCATCGCTGCATCGAAGGCCTCCAGCTGCTGTCTCGCAGAAATGACGAGGATGCCGACTTCGGTTCGCCTTCTCAGGACCCGGATCAGATCGACTCCGTCGATCCCGGGCAGCTCCAGATCCACGACGTAGAAACCGAAATCGTACGGCGCCTGCGCCGTCAGCAACGACTCACTGTCTTCGAATGTCGTGACGCAGGCGCCGCGCTCGCGCAAGCATCGGGCCACCCGTTCACAGAAGGCGGCGTCGCTGTCGACCAGGGCAAGCGTACCAGGGAGCATGGAAGGGTTCGGCAGCATCCGGAACCATTACCGGAAGGGATCGCCTGGCCGCAAACGCTTGCGACCTCGGCCCGACGGCTGGCCTGGCCGGCCGTTCACCGCCGTACCGAAACGCGCCCGCATTCCCGTGCGAACAATCATTTCTGACGTACCGGCGCCTTCAGTGCATCGAGCAGCGCCCGCCGATAGGGCGTCCCGCGCCATTGTAAGCGAGATTTGTTGCGCGCAGGCGACGACACCGCGCCCTCCGGCAGATTCGCGGTGGCTTTTCGCCTCATCTCGATCATTTCTGATCGAAAGGGGCGCTGATCATGCCGGCAGCGCTGCCACCGGCAGCTCGACAACCAGACTAAAGGGAACGAAATGAACTCTCTCCGGGATCTGCGGCTGGGGGCCCGCCTCGGCATCGGCTTCGGCAGCGTGCTCGTCCTCATGGCGATCATCGTGGGCATCGGGGCCGTCCGCCTCCAGGCGGTCGGCGGGTTGGCCCATCAGGTGATCGACGAGGATTGGGTCAAAGCCGACGCGGCCTCGAGCATCGATCGTCATGCGAGGGCAAACGCCCGCTACGCGATGGAAGCGCTCATCACCACCGATGCCGCGAAGATCGAGAAGATACGCGACCAGATCCAGTCCAACATGAAGGAAGTGGACGTCGCGCTCGAAAAGCTCGACAGGCTCGTGGCGAGGGCCGAAGGCAAGGCGCTGCTCGGCAGGATCAAGGAGGGGCGCCGGAAGTTCGTTGCGGCGATCATCGAAGTGCAGAAGCTGGTTTCGCAGGGGCGGCGCGAGGAAGCCACCAGGATGATGCTGGTCGACGCGCTCCCTGCCATCGATGCGCTCCAGACCGACATCGACGGCCTCGCAGCGTTCCAACGCCGTGTCGTCGAGACGAGCGGAGCGGAGATCGGCGAGGCGATCGCCTCGGCATGGACGTCGATGCTCGTCGTCGGGCTTTCCGCGCTGCTGATCGGAGCGCTGTTCGCCTGGTGGCTCACCCGGTCCATCACCCGTCCGATCGCCGAAGCCGTCCGGGTTGCCGAGACGGTCGCCGCGGGTGACCTGAGATCGCAGATCGAGGTCCGCAGTGCCGACGAGACGGGCCAGCTTCTGACGGCACTGAAGAACATGAACGCGAGCCTCGAAAGCATCGTCGGCCGGGTGCGGCAGGCTTCCGAATCCATCGCCACCGGATCGGGTCAGATCGCCACGGGGAATGCGGATCTGAGCCAGCGAACCGAGGAGCAGGCATCGAATCTCCAGCAGACCGCCGCGTCGATGGAAGAGCTCACGACCACGGTTGCCCAGAATTCAGACGCGGCGCGACAGGCGAACGACCTGGCGGCGGCTGCAAGCAAGGCCGCCGTGCTCGGCGGCGAAGCGGTCGGACGCGTGGTCGGCACGATGCAGGCGATCAGCCAGAGCTCCCGGAAGATCGCGGAAATCATCGGCGTCATCGACGGCATTGCGTTCCAGACGAACATTCTCGCGCTGAATGCCGCCGTCGAAGCGGCGCGGGCAGGCGAGCAGGGCCGGGGCTTCGCCGTGGTGGCCGGTGAAGTGCGCAGTCTTGCCCAGCGCAGCGCCGAGGCGGCCAAGGAAATCAGGGTATTGATCGGCGAGAGCGTGGAGAAGGTCGAGTCGGGTTCCCGGCAGGTCGACGAAGCCGGAAGGAGCATGGAGGACATCGTCGCGCAGGTGAAGCGGGTGAGCGACCTGATCGGCGACATCTCGTCGGCCAGCGGCGAGCAGAGCAGTGGCATTGCGCAGATCGGCGATGCAGTCGCGCAACTCGACCAGGTGACGCAACAGAACGCCGCGCTGGTCGAGGAATCGGCAGCGGCTGCGGAGAGCCTGAAGCAGCAGTCGGATTCTCTCGCCGAGATGGTCAGCGTGTTCAAGTTGAAGGACGGCGAGGCGCACCGCGTCATCGAGAACGCCAGGCTCGGCAGCCGCATCGCCGCGGCGTTTTCGCAGCCCGGCCCCCGGGCAGCGCAGCCCGGCCCCCGGGCAGCGCAGCCCGGCCTTCGCGCAGCGACGAAAGCCGCGACGCCGCCGGCGACGACCGTCGGCGCCGAGGCCGGGGAATGGGCGAGCTTCTAGGCTTGATCCGGGACGCTCCGGTCTCAGCCGGGGTCGCGGGGGGCGTCGCCCCGGCTCGCGGCCAGATAAGACTGGAGCGTGTCCCGGATGTGCTCCGCGAGCAGCGTCTGCGAATGTTTCACGTCGGCGCCACGGATCGCGTCGACGATGCGCTCGTGATTCGCCTGGCAGTGCCCGACGCGTTCGTTCTCCTCGGGCAGGCGCGAGCGCAGCGCGCGGATCTTGTGCGCGACGAGCGCGTACGATCCCTGCAGATACGGGTTGCGGCACGCGCCCACGATCGCTTCGTGGAAGGCCTGGTCGAGTCGTGGCAGCGCCGCAAGGTCGTGCGCCGCATGCGCGCGCGCCATCTGCTCGATGTTGCGCTCGAGTCGCTTCCGCAGCCCGGCGGCGTCCGCCTGCATTGCCTCGGCGAGCGCCGCGCATTCGATGATCTCGCGGAAGCGGCAGACGTCTCGCACGCCGGTTTCGTCGAGCGAGAACACGAAGCTGCCGCGTTGCGGGTGCACCTGCACCAGGCCTTCGCCCTGCAGACGCAGCAGGGCCTCGCGTACCGGAGTCTTGCTGATCCCCATGCCCGCGGCGAGCGAGGCCTCGGACAACTGCTCGCCGAAGCGGTATCGGCCGTCGACGATCGCATCGCGGATACGCGCGACGGCGAGTTCGGTGAGGGTCTTCGGCCGTTCGACGCGAGTGTGGAGCCGGCTGCGCGCCGCGGGCGTCGCGCCGGGCGCGCGCGAAGCGGTGGGCACCAAGCGGGCAGAGCGTTCGACGACGCCCACGCTCAGGCCTCCGTCCGTGCGAGCAGCGCGCGCACCGCCTCGGGACGAGGCAGCGGAGCGACCGCGCCGAAGCCCGTGGTCGACAGCGCGGCGGCGGCGTTCGCGTAGCGCGCCGCTTCGTGTATCGAGTCGCCGGCGGCGATGCGCGCCAGGCACGCGCCGCAGAAGCAATCGCCGGCTCCGGTGGCGTCGATCGTCGCGACCTCGTGTCCGCGAATATGCTGCCGTGTAGATCCGTCGCTGACGACGACGCCGTTGGCGCCGAGTTTCAGGAACACGACGCGCGCGCCGAGTTCGTGGGCCCAGTCGACGAGTGCGTCCGGATCGTCACGGCCCGAAAGCGCTCGCGCGTCCTCCACGCTCGGAAAGAACCAGTTGGCCAGCGAGGCGGCGAGCCCGATCATCGCGCGTGCCCGCGCGAGCGGCCACAGTCGCGTGCGCAGGTTCGAGTCGAAGGACACCCGCGCGCCGTGCGAGCGCGCGGACTCGAAGGCGGCAAGCACGGTGTCGCAGGCATTCGACGAGATCGCCATGCTGATGCCCGAGGCGTGCACGATGCGGCTCGCGCGCAGGACGCCGCCGGCGACATGCTGCGGGCGCATGCGGCTCGCCGCCGACCCGGCCCGCAGATACGAGAACTCGTGTCCGCCCGGACCGTGCGAGACGAAATACACGCCCGTGTGGGCATCGGGATCGATATCGACCGCCTCGACGTCGACCCCCTCGCGAAGCCAGAGTTCGACGAACATCCGCCCGAAGACATCGTCGCCCACGCGCGTGCCATAGGCGACGCGCGCCCCGCTGCGCGCCGCGGCGATCGCCATGTTCGAGCTGTCGCCGCCGAAGCCTTGCAGGTAGTCGGGCGCGCCCGGCCTCGTCTGGTTGAATTCGACCATCGGCTCGCCGATCGAGAAGAGGTCGAATCGCCTTGCGTCGTCCACGTTTTCGTCTTCTCCGCGCTCGCGAGCGGGCTCCGATGGGTTCAGATGCGGCCGTACTTTGCCAGACCCTGGCGAAGCGACTTCGCCTCGACGATCAGGCGGGCCTGCTCGAGTTCGCGCGCATCGATCTCGCGCGCCATCGCGAGCACCTCCGCGGCCCGATCGCGGGGAACGACGACGACGCCGTCGATGTCGCCGACGATCCAGTCGCCGGGATTCACTTCGATTCCGCCGCAGGTCACGGTCACGTTCGAGGCAACCGTGCGAAAGCGGCCGACGGTGGTACCCGGGGAGACCGCGCGCGCGATGACCGGGAAATCGTAGTCGCGACGGATTTCGGCGATGTCGCGCACTGCGCCGTCGAGAACGGCGCCGGCCATGCCGCGTGCCCAGGCGCCGGCGGTCATCAGCCCGCCCCAGACGGCGACATCGGGCTCGCCGCCGATCGCGATGACGATCACGCTGCCCGGCGCAGCCTCGTCGATGAGATCGAGCGCGTGCTGCGGCGGAACGGACTCGGTGGTCGGCTCCTCGAGCACCGTGACCGCGGGCCCGACGATGCGGCGATCGTTGATGCGCGGCTTCAGTGCGTGTTCCATGTAGCCGCGCCTGCCGCAGACCTTGTCCACGGCGTCGGCGACGGAGGCGGTGGCCACTTCGCGGAAACCCGCGACCAGTTCTTCCACGGTCATTTCATTCATGCTCCATGTTGCAGATAGCGGCGGGCGTTCGCCACCACGGCGGCGCGGTCTCCGCGCGCGAGTGCATCGCGATCGACCAGGCGGCCGCCGGCGCCGACCATCGCGGCGCCGGCTTTCAGGAAGGCCGCGATCCGCTCTTCGTCGATGCCGCCGGTCGGACACAGGCGAACGCCGGGAAAGATCGACGTGCGCGGGCCCGCCGGTGGATGCGGGAAATATCTTGACGACGTCCGCGCCTTCCTCGATCGCGGCGGCGACCTCGCCCGGCGTGAACGCGCCGATGAGGGCGGGGCGTTGCGCCGCGTGGCAGCGAGCGACGATGCCGCGCACCGGATACGGCGTGACGAGGAAGGAAGCCCCGTGCGCGAGGCAGGCGTCGGCGCTCGCCGGGTCGACGACCGTGCCCGCGCCGATCAGGCTGTCGGGGCGCTTGCGCACGAGCGCGCCGATGAGCGCCGGGGCGTCGGGCGTGGTCATCGTCACCTCGAAGACGCGGAAGCCGGCTTCGTGCAGGCATCCGACCGCGTCGAGCGTCGTTTGCGCGTCGGCCAGCCGAAGCACCGGCAGCACGCGTTGCGCCGACAGGCGCGCGAGGATCGCTTCACGCGTCATGGCTCGCCGATGACGTCTTCGTGCGGGTAGCGCAACCCGTCGCTCATGGCTTCGCCGTCTTCTCGATCGCCTGGAACAGGTTGTCGACGTACTCCTTGCCGATCTCCTTTTCGGCCCAGGCGCGGACCGGCGGCTGCGAGAGCTTGCGGAACTCGCCGACCTGCGCCGGCGTCAGCTCGGTGACCTCCACGCCGAGCTTCGCGAGGATCGGCTTCGCGTTGCGGTCCTGTTCGGCGGTCATCTTCCGGTGGATCGCGATCGCCTTCTTCGTGCCCTCGTCGACCGCGGCGCGCTCGGTGGGCGTCAGCCCCTGGTAGAAGCGCTCGTTGATCAGGTAGCCGTGCACGCTCCAGACGTGCCCGTCGAGTGTCACGTATTTCTGGTGCTGGTACAGACTCGCGGCGAGGATGTTCGTCACGCCGTTCTCCTGGCCGTCGACGACCTTCTGCTGCAACGCCGCCGGCAACTCGGCCCACGGGATCGCCGAGGGCGACGCGCCCAGCGATTCGACGAGGATCTTGAACACCGGCGAGGGCTGGATGCGGATCTTCATCCCCTTCATGTCGTCGGGCGTGCGGATCGGCCGCAGGCTGTTCGTGAAGTGGCGTACGCCGTTGTCGGCAAGACCGAGCAGGCGGATGCCCTGCCTCTTCACCATGTCGTCGGAGAAGCCCTTCAGCCAGTCGCTGTCGTAGACGCGCCAGGCGTGCTCGTGGTTCTCGTAGAGGAACGGAATGCCGAGCACGCCGATCGGCTTGTGCACGGTGGCGATCGCGCCGTCGTGCGCCACCGCCATCTCGAGCGTGCCGAGCTTGACCGCTTCCATCGTCGGCTGGTCCTTGCCGAACTGACCGGCCGGATAGATCTCGACCTTGATCGAGCCGTTCGTCGCGCGCTCGACGTGTTCCTTGAAAGCGAGTGCGGCGGCGTGCTTGGGCTGGTCTTCCTTGGCCGGCTGGAAATGCGCGTATTTCAGCGTCTTCTGCGCCGACGCGGGCGTCGCGAACGCGAGCGTCGCGGCCGCGAGCGCGGCGAACAGCATCCGGGTCTTCATCTGCGTCTCCTTCGGTGGTGGTTCATCGCGAGTAGCCGAACATCGCCGGTACGGCGGTGCTCAGCGCGGGGAAGAGGATGACGAGCAGCAGCACGACCAGTTCGGCGGCGAGCAGCGGCAGCACGGCGCGCGCGAGCCGATCGAGCCGCAGCCGCGCGACCGATGCCATGACGAACAGCACCGCGCCCACTGGCGGCGTGATCATCCCGATCGTGAGGTTCAGCACCACCGCCATCGCGAACTGCAGCGGGGGGATGGCGAACTGGTCGGCGAGCGGCGCGAGTACCGGGACGAGGATGATCACCGCCGGCAGCGTGTCGATGAACAGCCCGCAGACGAGCACGAAGCCGGCGACGATCAGCATCACCAGCAGCGGATCGCTAGTCATCGTCGCGATCGACGCGGCGATCGTCTGCGGGATCTGCAGCAGCGTGAGCAGCCACGCGAACAGCGACGCCGTCGACACGATGATCAGCGCGGCCGAGGTGACGAGCCCGCTTTGCAGCAGCACCTTCGCGATGAGGCGCGCGTTCAGCGTGCGCGTGAGGAACAGGCCGACGAACAGCGCGTAGAACACGGCCACCGCCGACGCCTCGGTAGGCGTGAACAGGCCGCCGAGGATTCCGCCGATGATGATCGCCGGCATGGCGAGGATCGGCAGCGCGCGTGCGAAGGACGCGAAGCGCTCGCGCCAGCTCAGGCGCTGCTGTCCGGCGCCGTAGCCGCGGCGTATCGAGATCCAGTGGTTGGCCGCCATCAGCGCGGCCCCGAGCAGCAGTCCGGGCAGCACGCCGGCGAGGAACAGTCCGGCGACGGTGACGCGGCTGTCGGTGAGCGCGTAGATCACCATGATGATCGACGGCGGAATGATCGGGCCGATCGTCGCGGTGGCCGCCGACAGCGCCGCCGAGTAGTAGCGCTCGTAGCCGGCCTTCTCCATCATCCGCATCTCGATCGCGCCGGGCCCGGCGGCGTCGGCCAGCGCCGAGCCGCTGATGCCGGCGAACAGCACCGAGGTGAGCACGTTCACGTGGCCCATGCCGCCGCGGATGTGGCCGACGACGCTCTGCGAGAAGCGCAGCAGCGCCGTCGTGATGCCGCTGGCCGTCATCAGGTCGGCGGCCAGGATGAAGAAGGGCACCGCCATCAGCGGAAACGAGTTGATGCCGTCGAAGATCCGCTGCGGCACCGACAGCATCGAGAGCTTGCCTTCCCAGGCCAGCGCAACGGCGCCCGAAACGCCCATGACGAACGCGATCGGCAGGCCGATCGCCAGGCCGACGGCGAACAGGACGAACAGCGGCGTGGTCACGGCTTCTCAGGCTCCGAGGTCTTCGACGTGCTCGAAGCGGCGGTCGACGAATTCGCGCGCGAACACGACCAGATGCAACGCGAACAGCGCGGCGCCGACCGGAATGCCGAGATACGGGATGCCGGTGCGGATGCCGAGCATCGGCGTCTCCTGGTTCCACGAGAACGCGACGATCTGCGCGCCGTACCAGGCGAGCGCGGCGAGGAAGGCCAGCATGGCCGCGACGATCGTCCAGCGCAGCCCGCGCAGCAGCGGCGCCGGCAGCAGCTCCTGCACGACGTCGACGGCGACGTGGCGGCCTTCGCGCAGCGCGAGGCCGGCGCCGAGCCAGGTGATCCAGATCATCTGGTACTGGGTGAGTTCCTCGACCCAGACCATCGAGTGGTTGAACAGGTAGCGCGAAACGACATTGGCGAACACGAAGATCGCCATCGTCGCCATCAGCGCGACGACGAGGCCCTGGTTCAGGCGGACCAGCAGCCGCTCCGCGCGCGGAAGCGGCTGCCGGTCGATCTCGATCGATGCGGTCTCCATGGAAATCTAAGATATCAGATATGGATCGCCCGGATCAACGGACTACCGGCCGGCTGCCGACCGCGCGTCGCTATACTGATGCCGCTTTCGGGCGCCCGCTTCGGCGCAGCCGCGCCCGACACTCCCAGGAGCCGACATGCCCAAGGCGATCCGCATCGAGAAGACCGGCGGACCCGAACTGATGCAGTACGTCGACGTCGACGCAGGCGCCCCCGAACCCGGCGAAGTGCAGGTGCGCCACGAGGCGATCGGCCTGAACTTCATCGACGTCTATTTCCGCACCGGCCTGTACCCGATGCCGCTGCCCGGCGTGCTCGGGCTCGAGGCCGCCGGCGTGATCACCGCGGTGGGCGAGGGCGTCGAGCACCTGAAGGTCGGCGACCGCGTCGCCTATTGCGACCGTCCGCCGGGGTCGTACTCGCAGCTGCGCAACATGACGACGAAGCCGCTCGTGCGCCTGCCGCGCAGCATCGGCTTCGAGACGGCCGCGGCGATGATGCTCAAGGGGCTCACCGTCGATTACCTGTTCCGCCGCACCTACAGGCTGCAGAAGGGGCAGACGATCCTCTTCCATGCGGCCGCGGGCGGCGTCGGGCTGATCGCGATGCAGTGGGCGCGCGCGCTCGGCGTCACCGTCATCGGAACGGTGGGCTCCGAGGAGAAGGCCGAGCTCGCGCGGCGCAACGGCTGCGCGCACACGATCCTCTACAAGCGCGAGAACATCGTCGATCGCGTGCGCGAGATCACCGACGGGAAAATGGTGCCGGTCGTCTACGACTCGGTGGGCAAGGACACCTTCCAGGCCTCGCTCGACTGCCTGCAGCCTTTCGGCCTGATGGTGAGCTTCGGCAACTCGTCGGGGCCGGTCCCGCCGATGCCGCTCACCGCGCTCAAGGGCTCGCTGTACATCACGCGCCCGTCGCTGATGGCGCATCAGGCGAACCGGCAGAACCTGGACGAGATGTCGGCCGAGCTGTTCCGCATGGTCGGCTCCGGCAAGGTACGCATCGAGATCGACCAGCGCTATCCGCTCGCCGAAGCCGCGCAGGCGCATCGCGATCTCGAGGCACGCAGGACGACCGGATCATCGCTGCTGCTGCCATAGAGCCTCGCGTGCGGATGCACGACGACGCACTCGCCGTGCGCGAGCCGCTGTTCGCCTCCTCGCAGTCCGAGGCGCGGCAACTCGAGGAGCCGCAACTCGAGGCGCCGCGCATCGAGACGATCGACGCGAGCGCCGCGCTGCGCGTGGACGACGATCGCCGCCGCTTCGGCGGGGTCGCCAGGCTCTACGGCGATGCGGCGCTCGATGCGCTCGCCGCCGCGCAGGGTTGCGTCGTCGGTGTCGGCGGCGTGGGCTCCTGGGCCGCGGAAGCGCTCGCCCGTTCGGGTGTCGGCTGCATCACGCTCATCGACGCCGATCACGTGGCCGCGTCGAACATCAACCGGCAGGTGCACGCGCTCGATTCCACGCTGGGCGCCGCGAAGATCGACGTCATGCGGTTGCGCATAGCGGATATCGCGCCGCGCTGCCAGGTGCGCGTAGTCGACGATTTCATCACGCCGGAGAACGTCGCCGATCTCGTGCCGGCAGGCGCCTTCGTCGTCGATGCGATCGACGCGCCGCGGGCGAAGGCGGCGCTCGTTGCATCGGCTGTGCGTCGTCGTCAGCCGATCGTCGTCTGCGGCGCAGCCGGAGGTCGCACCGATCCGCTGCGCCTGCGTCGCGACGACCTGGCGAGAACGACCGGCGATGCGCTGCTCGCATCGGTGCGCGCGCGGCTGCGGCGGGACTACGGCTTCGAGCGCCGGCCCGGAGCGAAGTTCGGCGTGACGGCGATCCATTCCGACGAGCCGCCGCCGGCGAAGCGTCGTACCGTGCCGGGAGCAGGCGCCGGATTCGCGCTCTCGTGCGCCGGATACGGATCGCTCGTCACGGTCACCGCGGCGATGGGGCTCGCTGCCGCGTCGTTCGCCATCGCACGGCTCGTCGCGGGATCGAGCGCTGCCTGATTCATGCAGGAGCCCGGCACGGTCGCAGTCTATTTCGTCGCGTCTCCGCTGCAGTACCTGGCTGCGCGGCGCATCGCGCTCGACTTCGAGTCCGGCGCGCGGCAGGTGCTCGTCTGGTACAAGCGCGGAATGAAGGCCGTCGTGGACCCGAAGCAGTGGGATGCGTGCCTGTACATGCCGTGGCCCCGCTGGGAGCCGCTGCCCGGGCCCTTCGGCCGGCATCGGCGGCTGCGCGAAAACATCGACCGGGTTGCCGCCGCCGTCGGACGATGCGAAAGACTGCTTCTGCGCAGCGCGGTGTTCGACACCGAGGCGATCAACTATTTCCTGCGCGCGCTGCCGGCGCGCGCCGGCGCGCGCGAGATGCACGCCCGGATCCTGCCGGACGGGCTGATCAGCATCCGCCGCTATCCGTTGTCGCCGACGCGGCGCGCGCTGCAGCGCCTGCGCCGCCTGCGTCGCCTGTTCGATCGCGAACTGTCGTACTGGTGCTTCTCGGGCGACCGCATCGGCTCCGATGCGCCGTTCTGCGATCGCATCTACGTCGTTCCCGGATTGCCGCACGAGTACCCGGCCGCCAGGGTTCGCGTGCTCGGCCCGCTGGTCGATCCGGCCGGGTCGACGGATGCCTCGTCGCCGTCGCTGCGGCGCGCGCTCGTCGTCGGCCAGCCGCTGGTGGGCGCCGGGTTGCTCGCGGGCGCCGAGCTCGCGCCCCTCACGCAACGCATGCGCGACTGGCTCGCTGCCCGGCACTTCGACGAGATCGACTACAAGCCGCACCCGAAGGATCCGAAGCACGAGCTTCGTCATTCCGACTATCGGGTCATCGAGCCGTCGTGTCCGCTCGAGCTGCATCTCGCGCGCACCGGGTACGCGGCGGTGGTCGGCGTGCGCTCGAGCGCGCTGCTTTTCGCCCGCCAGATCTATCCGCGCAGCGTGCCGGTCGTCTCCTTCGGCTGGCCGCTGCTGAAGTTCAAATCCGCCGACGAAGAGCGGGACATGAAGAGAGCCTTCGAGCAATGCGGAGTGTCACTGGAATGACGGTTGCCGCTCCGGGCGGCCAATCCCGCGAAGTGCAGACTCTCGAGCGTCGGCTCGTCGAGGCCTTCGTCGTCGTCGTCCTGCCGTTGCACATGCTGCTGCCGACCGTGGCCGGCTGGCTGATGGCGCTCGCCGCGCTGCGCGGGCTCGCCACGATCGTGCGCCGCCCGGCCTTCGATCCGCTCGACCGGCTCTATCTGGTCGCGTGCGCGCTGATCCCCGCGGCGTACCTGCTGAACATGGCGCTGACCGGCTGGGCGCCTTCGTGGCTTCATCGCCCCGCGCACCTGCTGGTCACCGGCGGGCTCGTGTTCCTGTGGATCGGGCGCACGGGGCTGAGCGAACGCGCGCTGTTGCGCGCAGTCGCCCTCGCTTCGTTCACCGTGCTCGGCATCGCGCTCTTCGACGTCCTCGTGCACGGCAGCGTGCGCGTGTTCGGCTGGCGCCATCAGTGGAATGCCGTGCCCTTCGGCAACTTCTCGCTGCTGCTCGGCTTCATCGCCTTCGCCGGCTGCATCGAGCCGATGCTCGGGGCAATGCAGGACAAGGCGCGCGTCGCGCTCGGACTCGCAGCGACGGTCGCCGGCATCCTTGCGTCGATCCTCACGGGCACGCGCGGCGGCTGGCTCGCGATCCCGGTGCTGCTCGGCCTGGTTTTCTGGGCCGCGCTGCGCACGCACCGCAGCCGGGTGCTCGCCTCGAGGCACTTCCTTGGAGCACTCGGCGCTACGCTCGCCTTCGCCCTCGCCGCGATGTTGCTGTCGCAGAACGCGCAACACCGCATCGACATCGCCGTCGAGCAGGTCGAGGCGTTTCTGGACGGCGCCGGTGGCCGCGATTCGATCGACAGTTCCACCGAGTTGCGGCTCGAGATGTGGAAATGGGGGCTCCAGCAGGCCACCGAACACCCGCTGACCGGCGTGGGACTGGCGAACTACGACGAAGCGCGCCGGCGCGAGGTGGAAAGCGGGCGGATGCCGGCTTCGTTCGCCGGCCTGGCGAACCTGCACAACGAGCTGATCTCGAGCCTGGCGCTCGGCGGCGTCCCCACCGCGCTCGCGGTCGTCGCATTCTGGATGCTGATGGTTTCGTTCTTCGGCCGTCGGATCGACGAGAAGGGCGCTTTCTTCTTCGCGACCAGCGGCCTGCTCGTCGTCGTCGGCACCTGCATCTTCTCGATGACCGAGGGTCTGTTCGGAACCAGCGCGGGAACGAAGGCGCTCGCGCTGCTGCTGGCGATCCCCGCCGGCGCGCTGCGTTACCGCGTGGCGCTTCGGCAGCGGCCCGCCGACGAAGGGCAACGGTGAGCGCGCAGCCGCCCGGGGACGACCGGCCGCGCACGCTGGTGGTGCACCATCGAAGCGGCATCGGTGATCTGATCTGGCACGTTCCCTACCTGCGGGCAATCGCCGCGGCGAGCCGGGGCGGGCGCGTGACACTGCTGGCGCGACCATCGTGTCGCGCGCCGGACCTGCTCGCCGGCGAGCCGGCGATCGACGAGGTCATCGAGTACGACTACCGCCCGCGTCGCAGCGAATCGCGGCGCGGGCGCGACGACGGCCTGCGCGGTTTCCTGCGGATGGCCGCGATCCTTCGATCGCGCCGCTTCGACCGCGTCTACGTCTTCTCGTCGCGCATCCGCTATGCGCTGCTCGCATGGCTGGCCGGGATTCCGCGACGCTCGGGATTCGGTTTCTCGCGCGCGCAGCGCTTCGGCCTGAACGCCGGCCCATACATCCGGCGGCACCGCGGCGAGGGGAACTGGGTCTATCCGGAGGCGACCGATTTCGCGCGCGCGCACGGCTTCGTCGACCGCCCGCTGCTGCCGCGCATCGAGGTGCCGCAGGCGCTGCTCGAAGAAGCTTGCGGCCGGCTGGCGTCCCTGCCCGTTGCGCGTGTCGCCCTCGTGATCGGCACGTCGGAGCCGAGGAAGGACTGGGGCGTGGCCAATTTCACGCGGCTGGCGCAGGCGCTGCTCGATCGAGGTTTCGGCGTGCTCGTGCTCGGCGGTCCGGCGGAGGCCGAGGCGGCGGATCGCATTCTCGCCGGCCTGCGCAGTCCGGATCGCGCGATTGCGATCTGCCGCGCTTCCGTGCTGCAATCGGGCGCGGCACTGAAGTGCTGCGACCTCTGCATCGGCAACGACACCGGCGCATTGAATCTCGCCGCCGCCGTGGGCGTGCGTTGCCTGGGCCTGTTCGGTACGACGCGGGCGCTGCGTCACGATCCGCAGATCGAGGCGATCGAAGCGCCGGCCATGCAAGCCATCGTCCTGCAAGAAGTGCTGCGCAGGGTCGATGCGATGCAGGCGCCTGCAGCCTCCGAAGCGGGGATCTCCTCTGCCTGAACGCATCCTGATCGTGCGCACCTCGGCGATCGGCGACGTGGTCTTCACGACGCCGCTGGCGGAGGCGCTGCGACGCACCTGGCCCGATGCCTGCATCGCCTGGGTCGTCGAGCCCGGGATCGACGCGCTCGTGTCGAACGACCCCGCGATCGACGAATGCATCGTCTGGCCGAAGAAGCGCTGGCGCACGCTGCTGCGCACGGGCCGCTGGATCACGCTCGTTCGCGAGATCCGGCGCTTTCGCGCGCGGCTGCGCGCAGGGCGCTACGATCTCGCGCTCGACCTGCACGGTCTGTTCAAGAGCGCCTTCCTCGCATGGCTGAGCGGGGCGCCGCGCCGCGTCGGCCTGGGCGCCCGGGAAGGCAGCTCGCGCTTCGTCACCGAGGTCGTGCCGCGCGGCGGCGATCCGCAGCGGATCTCGTCGGAATACCTGCACCTGGCCCGACATCTGCAACTGGATGTCGGCGACTTCCTGCCGCGCCTGCACCTGAGCCGCGAAGCGGCGACATCGGCTGCCGCGCTGCTCGGCGAGAACGGCCTGGCTGCCCGCAGCTATGTCGTGCTCGCCGCTTTCACCACCCGCCCGCAGAAGCACTGGTTCGACGATGCGTGGCGCGAGCTGTCGAAGCGCCTGCAGGCGGACACCGGCCTGGTTCCGCTGCTGCTCGGCGGGCCGGCCGACCGGCCGGCGGCCGATGCGCTGGTGCGCGACGCGCCGCACATCGTGAATCTCGCCGGCCGCACCGATCTCGCGCAGGCGGGGGCGCTGGTGCGCGATGCGGCGCTCGTCGTCGGCGTCGACACCGGATTGACGCACATGGGAATCGCCTTCGGCGTGCCGACCGTCGCGCTGTTCGGCTCAACCTGTCCGTACACGGTGACCGGGCGCGACAACGCGCGCGTCGTCTGGCGCCGGCTCGCGTGCTCGCCGTGCCATCGTGCGCCGACCTGCGAAGGCCGCTTCGACTGCATGCGCGAGATCACCGCCGAGCGCGTCGCGCACGAGGCGCGCCTGGCGCTCGCGGGGGTGTCCGGATGAAGGTGCTGCACGTCGAGGGCGGGCGTCACTACTACGGCGGCGCGCGCCAGGTCGTCTACCTGCTCGAGGGCCTGGCGCAGCGCGGCGTCGAGAACCTGCTCGTCTGTCCGCCGGGCGCGGCGATCGCCGAGCACGCCGCACCCTTCGCCGAGGTGCTGCCGACGCGGCTGCGCGGCGATCTCGACGTCGGCTTCGTCGCGCGGCTGCACGCGCGCATTCGCACCGCGCGTCCCGATCTGGTGCACCTGCACAGCAGGCGCGGCAGCGACGTCTGGGGAGGAATCGCCGCGCGGCTGGCCGGCGTGCCCAGCGTGCTTTCGCGTCGCGTCGACAATCGCGAACGCGCGTGGGCCGTGGCATTGAAGTACCGGCTCTTCGACCGCGTGATCGCGATCTCCGACGGCATTCGCGACGTGCTGCTCGACGAAGGGGTGTCGCCGCAGCGGCTGCGCTGCGTGCGCAGCGCACTCGATGCGCGGCCCTGGCTGCAGCCGGTCGATCGTGCCGCCTTTCGCCGCGAGTTCGGGCTCGACGACGACGCGATCGTCATCGGCGTCGTCGCGCAGCTGATCCGGCGCAAGGGGCATCGCCATCTCTTCGATGCGCTGAAGGCGCTGCATCCCGAGCGGCCGCGCCTGCGTGTGCTGCTGTTCGGGCAGGGGCCGCTGCGCGGCGATCTCGAGGCGCGCGCGGCGCGCGACGGGCTCGCGTCGATCGTGCGTTTCGTCGGCTTTCGCGACGACCTGCCGCGCTGGATGGCCGGGCTCGACGTGCTCGCGCACCCGGCCGATCGCGAGGGACTCGGCATCGCGCTGCTGCAGGCGCAGGCGGCCGGCGTGCCGGTCGTCGCGAGCCGCGCCGGCGGGATGCCGGAGGCGGTCGAAGACGGGGTGACCGGCCTGCTGGTCGCGCCGGGCGACGTGCCGGCGCTGGCCGACGCGCTGCGCCGGCTGGCAGACGATCCCGCGCTGCGCGAAAGCATGGGCGCGGCCGCACGTGCGCGCGTGCTCGAGCGCTTCTCGGTCGATGCGATGGTCGAGGGAAATCTCGCGGTGTATCGCGAGGCGCTGTGCGCTCGGGCCGCTTCTCAGCGTACGTATCAGCGCACGAAGTAGCGGCCTTCGTCGTCGGCGCCGACCCGATCCTGCGCGACCAGCTCGTCGAGGTGCTGCGCGATCGTGCGGCGTTCGGCGTCGAGCACCCACACTTCGTCGTAGTCGTCGGGGTAGAGCAGCCGTGCCTGCGCCAGCTCCTCGAGCGTGCGCGGCCGCTCGCGCAGCATCTCGAGGAGGCGCTCGCCGCGTTCGTCGATCTTCGCGGCGTACGCCTGCAGCGCGTCGAGGAACGCCCTGCGATCGGTGTAGGCGCCGCGGTGATGCGAGGTGATCCACACCTTCGCGTCCAGCTCTGGCAGTCGCGCGAGCGTGCGCCGGAACGCGCCGAGGTCCGAGCTCGCGTCGCCGTAATAGGGGCCGAAGCCGCTCAGGTCGATGTCGCCGATGAAGGCGACCGCGTCGGGCTCGACGACGAGCACGCAATGGCCGGCCGTGTGCCCGGGCATGTGCACGGCGCGAACGCGCGCGCCGCCCAGTTCCCAGACCTCGCCGTCGCGGTAGGCGATCGCGTCCGGACGAGGCGCGTACCGGAACTCGCGAACGATCTTCGCGTACATCGCTTCCTTCACCGATGCCTGGAGCCCGTAATGCGCGGCGAGCCCGTCCCAGCTGCGCGCGGCCTCGACGTCGCGCTCGTGCGCGAACACCTTCGCGCGCGGCAGCCGATGCAGCCCGGCCATGTGGTCTTCGTGCACGTGGCCGAGCACGACGAGCTCGGCCGATTCGAGCGGCTCGCCGATGCGCTCGGCGACCAGCGGCGTGTCGAAGGCCGCGCGCGTGTCGCTGCCGCGCACGAGCACCTGATTGCCGTCGGGATACTTGCCGTTCTTCTCGCCGAAGAACACGCGAACGCGTCCGAAATCGGCGTGCGGCGTCGCGCTCATCGTTCACTCATCGTTCAGTCTCCTGCTGCAGTCGCGCCCAGGCGAGACGGCACGCGGCGAGGTCCCACAGCGCCTGTCCGACGCTCTTGAACACGACCGGCCCGTACGCCGGCGCCTTCGCCTCGCCGGCGGCCACGCGCTCGAAGCCGGCCACGCGCGCCCAGTCGACGTCGGCGCGTATCAGGTCGCCCGCTTCGCTGCGCGCCGCTTCGACGTCGTCGGCGAAGAGCACGGCGCGCTGCAGCAGCGCCGCCGGCAGTTCGCACATCCCGGGACGGTAGGCGCCGATCGCCGCGATGAATCCGTCGAATCGCGGATCGTCGTCGAACAGCGGCTCGCAACTGGAAGTTGCGGTGACGACCAGATCGTATCCGGCGATCGGCACCGGCGAATCGACGGCTCGACACGGCAGGCCGCTCTCGTCCACCGCCTGGGCGAACGCACGCGCGTGACGGGGGTTGCGCGAATGTACCGTCACCTCGCGCAGCGGCAACATCGCACGGAAGGCTTCGACGTGTGCGCGCGCCTGCACGCCCGAGCCGAAGACGAGCAGCCGCTCGCGGCGCGCGCCGGCGAGCTCGAGCGCGGCGAGCGCCGACAGCGCGGCGGTTCGCCGCGCGGTGATCGTCGCCGCGTCGAAGCGCGCGAG
>ERZ778017.1285-NODE-1285-length-25717-cov-5.203063_pt1 | contig 25717 bp, 28 predicted proteins | sample MGYA00375747_ERZ778017 | MGnify/ENA primary metagenome ERZ778017 (study PRJEB29350, sample SAMN05509838) | bioreactor metagenome | biome: bioreactor; material: wastewater | place: South Africa: University of Cape Town | collected 2014-03-17 ...
CTCGCATCCGGACAGCAGCACCGAAAACGCGCCGATTGCCGCGAAGCCGGTGTGCCTCGTGCCGTTTCTCCTCATGCCGTTTCTCCGATGCGCGGCCTGCGAAAACCCCACCACGTAGCGACGCACGCAAGCACGGTGACCACGACCGACAGCGCGAGACCGGCGGGCATGCTCGCCCACGCGTCGCGCGCGTGCATCAGCGCATCGAGCAGGCCGACCGCGCAGGTCGCCAACAGCAGCAGCGCATACGGGACGACGCCCCGGGCCCGACGATCGGCACGGAACAGGTCGACGATCGCGAAGATGAACGCGATCACGGCGAGGACCAGACCCCCGACGAGGAGCCAGGACGCGAAGTTCTTCCACTGGATCTCGTAGCTCGCGCCGTAGGCAGCGTCGCCGAGCGCCGCACCGAGGAACAGGGGAATCGTCCCCGCCAGCAGAACCGCATGGAGCGGATGAATCACCTGGGAATACCTTCGCTCGATGATGACGGCCACGACGACTTTCTCCTCGACAGCGGAGACCGGACGCCCGGAATCCGGAGACTGACGAAGCAAACGGCGCGCCGAGCTTGAAATCGAGGACTTGACCTTGACATGACGTCAAGGTGGACGATGCAACCAACAGCATCGTCCCGGGAATCCTCGATGAGCACCTCTTCCCTTCCCTCGTCCGCCCAGACCGGCGCCCTCCAGCTTCAGGTCAAGGGGATGACCTGCGCGTCGTGCGTGGGGCGTGTCGAGCGCGCACTGCAGAAGCTGCCCGGCGTCGTCGAGGCGAGCGTCAACCTCGCCACCGAAATCGCCAGCGTGCGCGCCGACGCGTCGGTCACCGCTTCGGACCTCGCCCAGGCCGTCGAGAAGGCCGGCTACGAAGTCGCGCGCGAAACCTTCGACATCCCCGTCGCCGGGATGACCTGCGCTTCCTGCGTCGGGCGCGTCGAGCGGGCGCTGGCGAAGGTACCCGGCGTCGTCGGCGTCTCGGTCAACCTGGCCACCGAACGCGCGCGCGTCGAGACGCTGGGCGCCACGCCGCTGCAGGCGCTGCATGAAGCGATCGAGCGCGCCGGCTACGAGGTCGCCCCCAGCGCCGAGGCGGAATCCGACGCTGCGGCGACATCGAACGCTCCCCGCCTGCCCGGCTGGTGGCCCGTCGCGCTCGCCGCCGTGATCACGCTGCCGCTGGTCGCTCCGATGCTCGGCGCGCCCTTCGGCCGCGACTGGATGTTGCCGGCGTGGGCGCAACTGCTGCTCGCGACGCCCGTGCAGTTCTGGCTGGGCGCGCGCTTCTACCGTGCCGGATGGAAGGCGCTGCGCGCGGGCACCGGCAACATGGACCTGCTGGTGGCGCTCGGCACCTCGGCAGCCTACGGCCTGTCGCTGTACCTGATGTTCGCCGCGCACGGGCACGGCATGCCGCACCTGTACTTCGAAGCGTCGGCCACGGTGATCACGCTCGTGCTGCTGGGCAAGTGGCTCGAGGCGCGCGCCAAGCGCCAAACCGCCGACGCGATCCGCGCATTGAAGGCATTGCGGCCACAGACGGCGCGCGTGCGCCGCGACGGCGTCGAGACCGAAGTGCCGGCGGCGAAGGTGCGCGTCGGCGACTTCGTCGTCGTCCGTCCGGGCGAGCGGATCCCGGTCGACGGCGAAATCGTCGAGGGACGCAGCCATGCCGACGAATCGCTGATCACCGGCGAGAGCCTGCCGGTGGCCAAGGCGCTCGGCGATCGCGTCACCGGCGGATCGATCAACGCCGAAGGACTGCTCGTCGTGCGCACGCTGGCCATCGGCAGCGAGTCGATGCTGGCGCGGATCATCCGCATGGTCGAGGGCGCGCAGGCGGCGAAGGCACCGATCCAGCGACTCGTCGATCGCGTGAGCGCGGTGTTCGTGCCGGTGGTGCTGGGCATCGCGCTGCTCACGCTCGCGGCGTGGGGGCTCGCCACCGGCGATTGGGAAAGCGCGCTGCTGAACGCGGTTGCCGTGCTCGTCATCGCCTGCCCCTGCGCGCTCGGGCTCGCCACGCCGACGGCGATCATGGCCGGCACCGGCGTCGCCGCGCGTCACGGCATTCTGATCAAGGACGCCGAGGCGCTCGAGCGCGCGCACTCGGTCACCACCGTCGCCTTCGACAAGACCGGCACGCTGACGATCGGCCAACCGCGGCTGGCGGCCGTGCTCGCCGTCGGCGCGAGCAGCGAACAGGAAGTGCTGCGCCTGGCCTCCGGGCTGCAGAGCGCCAGCGAACATCCGCTGGCGAAGGCGGTGCTCGAAGCCGCACGCGCGCGCGGGCTCCCGATTCCACCGGCGCGCGAAGTGCGCGCACTGGCCGGACGGGGCATCCACGGCATCGTCGACGACGAATCGCTGCACCTGGGCAGCCCTCGCCTGCTCGAGGAACTGGGCGTCTCGCCCGGCGAACTGAAGGCGCAGGCCGCGCGGCTGCAGTCCGAAGGCCGCACCGTTTCGTGGCTCGCCCGGAAGAACGGCAGCTCGCACGAACTGCTGGGCCTGCTCGCCTTCGGCGACGAGGTCAAGCCCGAAGCCGCCGAGGCGATCGCGTCGCTGCACGCGCGCGGCGTGCGCACCGTGCTCGTCACCGGCGACAACCGCGGAAGCGCGCAGTCGGTCGCCTCGCAACTCGGCATCGACGAAGTTCGTGCCGAGGTCCTGCCCGAAACGAAGGCCGCGATCGTCGCCGAGCTGGCGCGCGGCGGCGCTGTCGTCGCGATGGTGGGCGACGGGATCAACGACGCGCCTGCGCTGGCGGCGGCGAGCGTCGGCATCGCGATGTCCACCGGCACCGACGTCGCGATGGAGGCGGCCGGCATCACGCTGATGCGCGGCGACCCTCGGCTCGTCGCCGATGCGATCGACGTGTCGCGCCGCACCTACGCGAAGATCCGGCAGAACCTCTTCTGGGCCTTCTTCTACAACGCGGTCGGCGTGCCGCTGGCGGCGCTGGGCTACCTCGACCCGGTCATCGCGGGGGCCGCGATGGCCTTCTCGAGCGTGAGCGTGGTCAGCAACGCATTGCTGCTTCGACGCTGGCAGCCGGGCGGCGACGGCGCCGCGGCGTCGTCCCGGAACCGCCCGGGCGGCATCGCGAAAGCAGCGGCGCCGCTGCCCGCGACGGCTGCACCCGAATGACCGGCCCGGGCACGCAACCGATGAACATCGGAGAGGCCTCGCGCGCTTCCGGCGTCTCGCCGAAGATGATTCGTCACTACGAATCGCTCGGCCTGATCCCGCCGGCCGCGCGCAGCGATGCCGGCTACCGGCGGTACACGGCCAACGACGTGCACCTGCTCGCCTTCATCGCGCGCGCCCGCGATCTGGGCTTCTCGATCGCCGAGATCGCGCAACTGGTCGGCCTGTGGCAGGACCGCAGCCGCCCGAGCGCGAAGGTCAAGGCGCTCGCGCTCGAGCAGGTCGAACGGCTCGAGCGCAAGGTGCGCGAACTGCTCGAGATGAAGGCGACGCTGCAAAAGCTGGCCGCCTCGTGCCATGGCGACGATCGGCCGGAATGCCCGATCCTCGACTCGCTGGCCAGCGGCGAAGATCCGTCGTCCGGGCGGCGGGCCGGCGAAGCGGACGAGCCGGATGCCGCCCTCAGCGCGAATCGCGCAGGTACGGCCAGGCGCGGCGCAGGTAGTAGGTCATCGACCAGACGGTGAGGATCGCCGCCGCGTAGATCAGCCAGGTGCCGATGCGGTGCGTGTCGAGCACGGCGAACAGCGGCCGGTCGTACAGCAGCAGCGGGATCGCCACCAGTTGCGCGATCGTCTTGAACTTGCCGATCGAGTGCACGGCCACGCTCGTGCGTGCGCCGATCTGCGCCATCCATTCGCGCAGCGCCGAGATCGTCAGCTCGCGCCCGACGATGATCGCCGCGACGATCGCGTCGACCCGGCCGAGCGAAACCAGCATCACCAGCGCAACGCAGACGATCAGCTTGTCGGCGACCGGATCGAGGAAGGCGCCGAAGGCGGAGGTCTGGCCCCAGCGCCGCGCGAGCCACCCGTCGAGCCAGTCGGTGATCGCCGCGGCGACGAAGAGCGCGGTGGCGACGAGGTTCTGCGCAGGAACGCTCAGCGGGAGATAGAACACGGCGACCAGCAGCGGGATCGCCAGCACGCGGGTCCAGGTAAGCAGCGTCGGGAGATTCAGAACCATGCAGGGATCGCGAGTACGTGCGTGGAGGGCCGAGCGTTCTCAGTGCAGCCGGCGGTAGATCTCCTCCGCGAGCGTACGCGAAACGCCCTGCACCGAGGCGAGGTCGTCGACGCTCGCCGCCATGATGCCACGCAGCCCCCCGAAACGGGCGAGCAGCCGCTGCCGGCGCCGCGGCCCCACGCCGTCGATCTCCTCGAGCCGAGAGCTGTTGCGCGCCTTCGCGCGCCGCGCGCGCATGCCGGTGATCGCGAAGCGATGCGCCTCGTCGCGGATCTGCGCGATCAGCATCAGCGCGGCCGATTGCGCGCCGGGCACGATCGGCGCGCGCCCGTCGGCGAACACCAGCGTCTCGAGTCCCACCTTGCGCCCCTCGCCCTTGGCCACGCCGACGATCGTCGAGATGTCCAGCCCGAGGTCGGCGAACACCTGGCGCGCCACTTCGACCTGGCCCGCGCCGCCGTCGATCAGCACCAGGTCGGGCAGCGGCGCCTCCGCGTAGCGGCGCTCGAGCACCTGTCGCATCGCGGCGTAGTCGTCGCCGCCTTCGATGCCGCGGATGTTGAAGCGCCGATATTGCGAGCGCTGCATCGCGTGATGCTGGAAGACGACGCAGGAGGCCTGCGTCGCCTCGCCCATCGTGTGGCTCACGTCGAAGCATTCGATGCGCAGCGCATCGAGGTCGCTGTCGTCCAGACCGAGCATCTGCGCGAGCGAGCGCGTGCGCGCCTGCTGCGAGCCCTCCTCCGACAGCACGCGCACGAGCGACACCTCGGCATTCTGCCGCGCGAGGTCGAGCCATTCGCGGCGCACGCCCTGCGGCTGGCGGATCCACTGCACCGCGTGCCCGGCCTGCTGCTGCAACCATTCGAGCAGCGCCGGATCGGGCGCGACGCCGTCCACCACGAGCACCGGCGGCACCGGCATGCCGTCATAGTGCTGCGCGACGAAGGCCTCGAGCACGTCGGCCGCCGACTCCGCATCGCCCGCCTCCGCGGCATGCACCGGGAACATCGCCTTGTCGCCGAGGTGGCGCCCGCCGCGCACCATCGCCAGGTTCACGCAGATGCGGCCGCCGCGCATCGCCACCGCGACGATGTCGGCGTCGGCGTCGGGCGCGGTCTCCATCGACTGGCGGCTGAGCACCTTCGACAGCGCCGCCATCCGATCGCGCAGCACGGCGGCGGCCTCGAAGCGCAGCGCCGCGGCTTCCGCGCGCATGCGCTCCTCCAGCTCGGCGAGCACCGCGCCGTGCTCGCCCTGCAGGAAACGAACCGCTGCATCGACGTCGCGCGCATAGGCCTCGCGGTCGATCTTCCCCACGCACGGTGCGCTGCACCGCCCGATCTGGTGCAGCAGGCACGGCCGCGTGCGATTGGCGAAGACGCTGTCCTCGCAGGTGCGCAGCCGGAACACCTTCTGCAGCACCTGGATCGCCTCGCGCACCGCCTTCGCGTTCGGGAACGGCCCGAAATACCGGTTGCTCCGGTCGATCGGGCCGCGGTAGTAGACCAGGCGCGGGAACTCGTGCCCGGTGATCTTCAGGTACGGATACGACTTGTCGTCGCGGAACAGGATGTTGTAGCGCGGCGCCGCCGTCTTGATCAGGTTGTTCTCGAGCAGCAGCGCCTCGGCTTCCGAGCGCGTGACCGTCGTCTCGATGCGCTCGATGCGCTCGATCATGTGCGCGATGCGCCGGCTCGGCTGCCCCTTGTTGAAATACGACGCGACGCGCTTCTTCAGGTCGCGCGCCTTGCCGACGTAGAGCAGCGCATCGTTCGCGCCGATCATCCGGTACACGCCCGGACGGTTCGGCAGTTGCGCGAGATACGCGCGCAGGTCGAAAGCCTGCGGCGACCCGGGCGAGGCTTCGGGCTGCTGCGGCTCTACGGGGGACGGATCCTTCTGCTGCACGACGTTCTGCTGGACGACGCTCGGGGCCGACTCAGTGCCGACTCAGTGCCGATTCAGGGCCGGAACAGCGCGGCCAGCCGCTGCTGGAACCCCTCCTCGGGAGTCCAGGCCAGCCGCGCGAGCAGCTCGTCGGCCAGATCGGGCCGATTGCACACGAGCACCATGTCGCAGCCGGCCGCGAGCGCCGCCTGCGCGCGCGCGACGATGTCGCCGGCCACGGTGGCGCCTTCCATCGTCAGGTCGTCGCTGAAGATCAGGCCGCGAAAGCCCAGCCGCTCGCGCAGGATCGCGCGCAGCCAGCGCGGCGAGAACCCGGCCGGCTGCAGGTCCACCGCCGGATAGACGACGTGCGCCGGCATCACCGACAGCAGCGCCTCGCCCAGCCAGGCATAGGGCGCGGCGTCCTCGGCGAGCAGTTCGTCCAGGCCGCGCTCGTCCACCGGCAGCGCGACGTGCGAATCGGCATCGGCGAAACCGTGACCGGGGAAATGCTTGCCGCAGTTCGCCATGCCGGCCAGCAGCAGGCCGTGCGACAGACTGCGCGCCAGCGCCGCGACGGCAGCGGCATCGGAATGGAACGCGCGGTCGCCGATCACCGCCGAGCGTCCCCAGTCGAGGTCGAGCACCGGCGTGAAGCACAGGTCCACGCCGACGGCGCGCAGCTCCGAGCCGATCGTGCGGCCGATCTCGGTGGCGCGCCGGCACGCCGCCTGCGGATTCTCGTCCCACAGCCTTCCCAGCTCGCGCATCGGCGGCAGCTCGGTGAAGCCCTTGCGGAAGCGCTGCACGCGCCCGCCCTCGTGATCGACGCAGACGAGCAGCGGCGGCGTGCGCAGCGCGTGGATCCCGGCGCACAGATGCTCGAGCTGCACCTTCGATTCGAAGTTGCGCGCGAAGAGGATCACGCCGCCGACCAGCGGATGCAGCAGCCGCTCGCGCTCGTGTGCATCGAGCGAGCAGCCGGCGACGTCGACGACGACCGGTCCGCGCGGGAGCATGGGCGACCCGCCGGCGAGCGTGCCGGAATCGTTCCGCTGCGCGGGCCCGCTCATCCCGCCCCCCTGCGTTCGACGATCACGAAGGCGAGCGCGCTGTCGCGCTCGTCGGACAGCGACAGGTGCGCGACCAGCCCGTGCTCGTCGAGATGCCGGGCGAGCGCATTGCGGGCGACAGCCACCGGCCGGCCGCGCGCATCGTTGAGCACCTGCAGCGAATGCAGCGTCATCGGCGCGTGCAGTCCGACGCCGAGCGCCTTGCCGAAAGCTTCCTTCGCGGCGAAGCGCTTGGCGAGATAGCGGGCCGCGTAGCCGCTGCCGTGGCCGCCCTTGCCGCCGCGGCGCCGGTACTCGGCCAGCTCGTCGTCGCCGAGCACGCGGCGCGCGAAGCGCTCGCCCCAGCGCGCGAGCAGCGCCTCCACGCGCTCGACGAGCACGATGTCGGTGCCCACGCCGTGGATCATCGCGCGCTGCCCGCGGCTGCCTCGCGGATCAGCCGCTTCATTTCGCGTACCGCCTCGCGCATGCCGACGAACAGCGCGCGCGAGACGATCGCGTGCCCGATGTGCAGCTCGCGCACGCCGTCGAGCGCGGCGACCGGCTGCACGTTGAAATAGTTCAGCGCGTGCCCCGCGTTGAAGCGCATGCCGTGCCCGCGGATGGCCGCGCCCGCGCGCGCGATGCGCGCCAGCTCGGCCACCACCGGCGCGCCTTCGGCGTCGCGCCCCTGCGAATGGAAGGCGTGCGCATAAGGCCCGGTGTGCACCTCGCACACGCGCGCGCCGATCGCCGCGGCGGCATCGACCTGGCGCGGATCGGCGTCGATGAACACGCTGGTGACGATGCCGCCTTCGGCCAGCGCCGCGACGAAATCGCGCAGCCGGTCGGACTGCGCGGCGATGTCCAGGCCGCCCTCGGTCGTCACTTCCTGGCGGCCTTCGGGAACGAGCATCGCCATCTCGGGACGCAGATCGAGCGCGATGCGCAGCATCTCGTCGGTGGGCGCCATCTCGAGATTGAGCTTGATGTGCGTCAGCTCGCGCAGTCGGCGCACGTCTTCGTCGTGCACGTGGCGGCGGTCCTCGCGCAGATGCACGGTGATGCCGTCGGCGCCGCCCAGATGCGCCTCGACCGCGGCCCACACGGGATCGGGCTCGTAGGTGCGCCGGGCCTGGCGAACGGTGGCGACGTGGTCGATGTTCACGCCCAGCTCGATCATGTCGAGGCAATCTCCAGGGTCAGGTCTCCAGGGTCAGAGCTTGTGCAGATCGAGCAGGATCTGCCTCGTGCTCAGCGGCGCGCCGTCGAGGTGGTGCGACAGGATCGCCCGCGTCAGGTATTTTGCCTGTTGTCGGCTCGCGACCGACCCGTGCCGCCCCTCGGCCAGCTCCTGCAGCACGCGGCCCGATACGCAATCGGGCGAGGCTGCGTCGCGCACGACGAAGCCCTCGCCCGGTCGCCAGCCGTAGTGGCGCTGCGCTTCGATCGGCTCGCGCGCCGCATCGCGCTCGAGATCGGGCGCGTAGCCGATCTCGCGCAGCAGCGTCCATTCGAAGCGGCGCAGCGTCTCGTCGAGCGACGGCTGCGCGCCCAGCTGCACCAGCGCCTCGCCGTAGGCGTCGAACAGCAGCGGATGCGGGTCCTCCCGCGCGAGCAGGCGCATCAGCAGCTCGTTCAGGTAGAACGCGCACAGCAGCGCGTCGCCGCGCGGCGCATCGAGCCCTCCGCTCCACTCGGCGCCGGTGAGTGTGCGCAGCTCGCGGCGGCCGGTCCACGACACGCGCAGCGGCTGGAACTGCAGCAGCACCGCGCGCAGGCTCGAGCGCGGCCGCTTGGCGCCCTTGGCCACGGCAGCGATGCGGCCGTGCTCGCGGGTGAACAGATCGACGACCAGGCTCGTCTCGCGATACGGCGTGGAATGCAGCAGCCAGGCCGGCTCTTCGCGGCTACTCGTAGCCATAGCTTCGCAGGCTCTGCTCGCTGCCTGCCCAGCCCGACTTCACCTTCACGAAGAGTTCGAGGAAGACCTTCGTGCCGAACAGGCGCTCGAGATCCAGGCGCGCTTCGGTGGCGATGCGCTTGATGCGCTCGCCGCGCGCGCCGATCACGATCGGGCGCTGCGCGTCGCGCGCGACGACGATCGCCGCATGGATGCGCCGCAGCGCCGGCAGCTCCTCGAAGCGCTCGATCTCCACCGTGCTCTCGTAGGGCAGCTCGTCGCCGAGCTGGCGGAACAGCTTCTCGCGGATCGTCTCGGCGGCGAGGAACCGTTCGCTTCGATCGGTGAGCGCGTCGGCAGCGTAGGCGGGCGGCCCCTCGGGCAGCCGCTTCGCGCACGCCTCGACGAGCGCGTCCACCTGGCGTCCGCTGCGCGCGCTCACCGGCACGATCTCGTCGAAGTCACGCGCCTGGCGCGCGCGCGCTATCGCCGGCAGCAGCCGTTCCTTGTCCTTCACCAGATCGATCTTGTTCATCGCGAGCAGCACCGGCCGGTCTGCCGGCAGCGCCTGCGCGAGGCGCGCGTCGGTCGCGGTCCAGTTGCGCGCGTCGCAAACGAGCACGACGACGTCGGCGTCCTGCGCCACCTGCATCGACGTGCGGTTCAGCACGCGGTTCATCGGGCCGCCGACTCGCGTCTGGTAGCCGGGACTGTCGAGGAACAGCAGCTGTGCCTCGGGCCGGTGCACGACGCCGACGATGCGATGCCGCGTCGTCTGCGGGCGATCGGAGGTGATCGACAGCTTCTGCCCGACCAGGCGGTTCAGCAGCGTGGACTTGCCGACGTTCGGACGCCCGACCAGGGCGACGGTGCCGCAGCGGAACATCGAGGCGGAAAGCCGAAGCGCGAATCAGGCGGCGTGCGCGCGAGGCGCATCGAGCGCGCCGCCTGCCGCCGTGTCCTGCGGCGCCGGGGGCTCCGAGTCCTCTTCCTGCGCCGGCGGCGACGATCGATTCGTGCGCGCGCGCGAGCGCCGCGCCGACGCCTTCGCCTGCGCGGCTTCGAGCGCACCGCGTGCCGCCGCCTGCTCGGCCGCGCGCCGGCTCGCGCCGCTGCCCAGCACGTGAATCTGCAGCTTCGGTATCGCGCACTCGACCTCGAACACCTGGCTGTGCGCGGCGCCGTGCGTGGCGACCACCGAATAGAGCGGCAGCGGCAGCTTCTTGCCCTGCAGGTGCTCCTGCAGCAGCGTCTTCGCGTCCTTGCCCAGCGTCTTCGGATCGACCGTCTTCAGGATCGGCTCGTAGAGCGCGACGATCATCGCCTGCGCGGCGTCGAAGCCCGCGTCGAGGAACACAGCGCCGACGATCGCCTCGACGGTGTCGCCGAGGATCGAGGGACGGCGAAAGCCGCCGCTGCGCGCTTCTCCCTCGCCGAGCAGCAGGTGCGCGCTCAAGCCGAGGCGCTGCGCGATCTCGACCAGCGACTGCTGCTTGACCAGGTTCGCGCGCAGCCGGGAAAGATCGCCCTCGTCGATGCGCGCGAAGTGCCGGTAGAGCATCGCCGCGACGACGCAATTGAGCACCGAGTCGCCGAGGAACTCGAGGCGCTCGTTGTTCGGCTGGCCGTAGCTGCGATGCGTGAGCGCCTGCCGCAGCAACGCATCGTCGACGAAACGATGACCGAGTTGCTGCTGCAGGTCGTCGAGGCTCATGTCGGCATCAGCGCACGCGGTTCGAACCCTGGTAATCGATGACCAGCGATGCGGGCCCGTAGAGCGGAATGCGCTTCTCGTACTGGAAGGAGACGGACATCGTGCCGTCGGGCATTCGCTCGACCGCCAGGTCCTTGCCGGAAATCGACCGGATGTCGTCGACCGCCGCGAAACGATCGAAGGCCGACTGCACGTCGCGCGGCGTGTTGGCGCCGCTGCTGCCGATCTTGTTCACCGCGCTGACGATCGCACGGTACTCGAGCGCGGACGGCACGACGCGCAAGCCGATCAGCGCGACCACGACGATGACGACCGCCGCGAGCAGCAGGCCCAGCAGCGACAGCCCCGCCTGTAACTGCCGCGGCGCCGGAAAGGAGGCACGAATGGAATTCATTGGAAGCGTCCGATGCGCCCGAGGTCGCCGAAGTTCATCCAGATGAAGAACGCCTTGCCGACGATGTTCTCCTCCGGAACGAAACCCCAGAAACGGCTGTCCAGGCTGTTCTCGCGGTTGTCGCCCATCATGAAGTAGTGGCCGGGCGGAACCTTGCATGTCACCCCTCCGGCCGAGTAACGGCAGTCTTCGAAGTTCGGAAAGTGGAACACAGGCTGAATGTCAGACGGTTTTTCCAAGTCTGTCAATATCTTATGCGTGACATCTCCGATTCTTTCTGAATACTGCGGATAGAGCGTCAGCTTGCGGGTGTCCTCGAACTCGCCGGCGCGCTCGAGCGGCACGAGTTGACCGTTGATCGACAGGCGCTTGTCCTGGTAGCTGACGACGTCGCCCGGCAGCCCGATCACCCGCTTGATGTAGTCCACCGACGGATCCTGCGGAAAGCGGAACACCATCACGTCGCCGCGCTGCGGCTCGCCGACGTCGATCACCTTGGTGTGGATCACCGGCAGGCGCACGCCGTAGGAGAACTTGTTCACCAGGATCAGGTCGCCGACCACCAGCGTCGGCAGCATCGACTCCGACGGGATCTTGAAGGGCTCGGCGACGAACGAGCGCAGCACGAAGACGACGAGGATCACCGGGAACAGGCCCGCCGTGTACTCGAGCCACAGCGGCTGGCGCGTGCGGTTGGCGCGCAGCGCCTCGCGCTCGGCCTCCACCGCCTCCGGGCCGGCCGCGCGGCCGAGCGCCGGCGCGCCGACGCGATCGAACTCGGCCACCGCGGCATCGGCGGCCCGCAGGCGGCGCGTACGAAACACCAGGCGATCGGCCACCCAGGCCACAAAGGTGACGACGAGCAGCAGGAACAAAATCAGCGCGAAATTCATTGTTGGCATAAATAGATCGAGCGATTCATCTGTCGTCCACCTGCAATACGGCGAGGAAGGCTTCCTGCGGGATCTCCACCGTCCCCACCTGCTTCATCCGCTTCTTGCCGGCCTTTTGCTTCTCGAGCAGCTTCTTCTTGCGCGTGATGTCGCCGCCGTAGCACTTGGCGAGCACGTTCTTGCGCAGCGCCTTGACGTTCTCGCGCGCGATGATGTTCGCCCCGATCGCCGCCTGGATCGCGACGTCGTACATCTGCCGCGGGATCAACTCGCGCATCTTCGCCGCGACCTCGCGTCCGCGACTCTGCGCCACGCTGCGATGCACGATCAGCGACAGTGCGTCCACTTTCTCGTTGTTGACGAGAATGTCCATCTTCACCACGTCGGAGGCACGGTACTCGAGGAACTCGTAGTCCATCGACGCGTAGCCGCGCGAGGTCGATTTCAGCTTGTCGAAGAAGTCGAGCACGATCTCGTTCATCGGCAGCTCGTAGGTGAGCTGCACCTGCCGGCCGTGATAGGCGAGGTTGCGCTGCACGCCGCGCTTGCCGGTGCACAGCGTCATGATCGCGCCGACGTACTCCTGCGGCGTGAAGATCGTCACGGTGACGATCGGCTCGCGGATCTCCTCGATCTTCGACGGCTCGGGCATCTTCGACGGGTTCTCCACCCGCAGCACCTCGCCGTCGCGCAGCAACACCTGGTAGACGACGGTGGGCGCCGTCGTGACGAGGTCCATGTCGAACTCGCGCTCCAGCCGCTCCTGCACGATGTCCATGTGCAGCAGCCCCAGGAACCCGCAGCGGAAGCCGAAGCCCAGCGCCTGCGACACCTCGGGCTCGAAATGCAGCGACGCGTCGTTCAGCTGCAGCTTCTCGAGCGCCTCACGCATCGCCTCGAACTGGTTCGCCTCCACCGGGTACAGGCCGGCGAACACCGACGGCTTGATCTCGCGAAAGCCCGGCAGCGGCCTGGGCGCCGGCTGCGCGGCGAGCGTGATCGTGTCGCCGACCTTCGCCGCCTTCAGCTCCTTGATCCCGGTGATCACGTAGCCGACGGCGCCGGTTTCCAGCGCGTCGCGCGCCGTGGCCTTCGGCGTGAACACGCCGAGCTGCTCGCAGTTGTGCACGGCGCCGGTGGCCATCAGCCGGATGCGGTCGCGCGCGCGCAGCACGCCGTTGAACACGCGCACCAGCATCACGACGCCGACGTAGTTGTCGAACCAGGAGTCGATGATCAGCGCCTGCAGCGGCCCGGCCGGGTCGCCTTTCGGCGGCGGGATGCGCGCGACGATCGCTTCGAGGATGTCGTCGATACCCTCGCCGGTCTTCGCGCTGGCGCGGATCGCGTCGCTCGCATCGATGCCGATCACGTCCTCGATCTCGGCGGCCGCGGTGTCCGGATCGGCCTGCGGAAGGTCGATCTTGTTGAGCACCGGCACCACCTCGACACCCAGGTCGATCGCCGTGTAGCAGTTGGCCACCGTCTGCGCCTCGACGCCCTGCGAAGCGTCGACGACCAGCAGCGCCCCCTCGCAGGCCGACAGCGAGCGGCTCACTTCGTAGGAGAAGTCGACGTGCCCCGGCGTGTCGATCAGGTTCAGCGAGTAAACGCGCCCGTCGCGCGCCTCGTACTGCAGCGCCGCCGTCTGCGCCTTGATCGTGATGCCGCGCTCGCGCTCGAGCGCCATCGAATCGAGCACCTGCTCCGCCATCTCCCGATCGCTCAGCCCGCCGCAGCGCTGGATCAGCCGGTCGGCGAGCGTCGATTTACCGTGATCGATGTGCGCGATGATCGAGAAATTGCGGATGTGCTGCATCGACTCCTCAGCGCGGCTCCGGCCGCAACGGCACGAACTGCGCCGTATCCCCCCGCCGCACCAGCAGCACCGCCGCCTTCGACGGATCGAGCTTCGCCACGATCTCGGCGAAACGCCGTGCGTTCGGGATCTCCTCGTTGTTGATCGACAGCAGGATGTCGCCCTGGCGGATCCCGGCGCGCGCCGCCGCCCCCTCCGAGGCGTCGACGACGACCCCTCCGCGCACGCGCAGCCGCTGCTTCTGCTGCTCGGACAGGTCGGAGACGGCAAGGCCGAGCGAATTGACCGCCGGCGGCTGCTCGCCGCGCCGCGGCTCGGTCGAGCGCGAACGCGCCGACCGCTCGGGTTCCAGCTCGGCCACCGTGATGCGGAACTGCTTCGTCTCGCCGCGGCGCCATACCTCGATCGGCACGGTCGACCCCGGCTTCGTCGCCCCCACCATCCGCGGCAGGTCGCTCGAGCGTTCGATCTTCCTGCCGTCGAACTGCAGGATGATGTCGCCGACCTCGAGCCCCGCGTTCTCCGCCGGACCGCCCTGCTCGATGCTGCGCACGAGCGCCCCGGACGGACGTCCGAGCCCGAGCGGACCGGCCACGTCGCGCGTGACTTCCGAGATGCCGACGCCGATGCGACCGCGAACGACGCGTCCGGTGGCACGCAACTGCTCCACCACGCGCATCACCTCGTCGATCGGGATGGCGAACGAGATCCCCATGAACCCGCCGGTGCGGCTGTAGATCTGCGAGTTGATTCCGACCACCTCGCCGGAGAGATTGATCAGCGGTCCGCCGGAGTTGCCCGGGTTCACGGCGACGTCGGTCTGGATGAACGGCAGGTAGTCGCCGGTATCGCGGCTCTTGGCCGACACGATGCCGGCAGTGACGGTGTTGTCCAGGCCGAAAGGCGAGCCGATCGCGAGCACCCATTCGCCGACGCGCAGGCGCTCCGAATCGCCGATCGTCATGAACGGAAGATGGGTCGCCTCGACCTTGACCAATGCGACGTCGGTGCGCCGGTCCGAGCCGATCAGCTTGCCGCGCAGCTCGCGCTTGTCGGTGAGCGTCACGTAGATGTCGTCGGCGCCCTCGACCACGTGATGGTTGGTGAGGACGTAGCCGTCGGACGAGATGATGAAACCCGAACCGATGCCGCGCGGCACCTCTTCGCCCGCCCCCGGGCCGTTGCGCCCCGGAGCGCGCGGACCGGGACCCGGACGCGGCGGGAAGAAGCGGCGGAAGAAGTCGTAGAACGGGTCGTTCTCGTCGAGTCCGTCGGGGAACGGGAACTGCGGCAACTGCGAACGATCGCCGTTCGCGCGCTCGGTGGTGCGGATGTTCACGACGGCCGGCCCGACCTTCTCGACGAGGTCGGCGAAATCGGGCAGGCGCGCCCGCGTCGCGGGCTGCGCCATCGACGGCGACGTCCCTCCGACCATGCAGGCGGCAACGACGGCGAACGCGAATACGGCAAACAGCTTCTTCATGCGATCTGCACCTCGACCTGATTCTTCAGCAAAGCACAAGCGGCGCGCGCCGTGCGCTTTCGCGCGCGACGCCGAGGGTCATTGTCGCGCGCGTCCGGTCGCCGCACCGGCGTCGGCCGGCGTCGTGCCGCGGCCGTACCATAGCAGCCACGCGCGCAGCCGCCGCCAGTCGTTGCCGGCATCGGCCGCTCCGCCCGCGTTGTCCGCGCTTCGGCCCCGCACGAACATCGCATCGATCGCCGACGGCTCGTCCTGCGCGCGCAGCCGCAGCCAGGCGTACCGGCCGAACACGTTCCATCGCTCGATGCGCACCGGCCTGGGGGGAGACGCGCCGGCGCGCGAATCGGCCCAGCTCGCCCGACCCGCTTCGTCGATGCTCAGGCTGCCGTCGGCCGGCGCCGCGCTCTTCTGCAGCCGGCGTCGTCCGACGGCGATCGCCAGGCAGGCCAGCGCAGCGAGCGCGATCGCTGCGCGCTGCGCCGGTTCTCCGAAGACCAGGGCGAAGAGCGTGGCGGCGAGCGCGAAAATCGCCAGCGCCGCCGTCAGGCGCCTGTGCAGCGCGCGCGGCGCGGACTCGATGCGCAGCGCAAAGGACAAGGTCGCGCTCCGGAACGCTGCGGTCAGACTCTGCGCAGCACGAGCGTGCCGTTCGTTCCGCCGAAGCCGAACGAGTTCTTCAGCGCGACGTCGATGCGCATCGGCCTCGCCCCGTCGGCGCAGTAATCGAGGTCGCAGTCGGGGTCGGGATTCTCGAGGTTGATCGTCGGCGGCGAGATCTGATGATGGATCGCCAGCGCGGTGAACACGGTCTCGATGCCGCCCGCGCCGCCGAGCAGGTGGCCGGTCATCGACTTGGTGGAGTTCACGACGACCTTGCGCGCGGTGTCCTCGCCGAGCGCCGCCTTGATCGCATCGGTTTCGTTGCGATCGCCGATCGGCGTGGAGGTTCCGTGCGCGTTCAGGTACTGGATCTCGCCCGCGTTCACCCGTGCATCGCGCAACGCGGCGAGCATGCAGCGGCGCGCGCCGTCCATCTCCGGCGCGGTGATGTGATGCGCGTCGGCGCTCATGCCGAAGCCGGCCACCTCGGCATAGATGCGCGCGCCGCGCGCCCGCGCCTGCTCCAACTCCTCGAGCATGACGACGCCGGCTCCTTCGCCGAGCACGAAGCCGTCGCGCTCGCGATCCCACGGCCGGCTGGCCGCCTCGGGCTCGGCATTGCGCGTGGACAGCGCGCGCGCCGCGCAGAAGCCGCCGAGGCCGAGCGGCGAGAGCGTGCCCTCGGCGCCGCCGGCGAGCACGGCGTCGGCATCGCCGTACGCGATCATCCGCGCGGCGTCGCCGATGCAGTGCAGGCCCGTGGTGCAGGCGCTGACGATCGCGTAGTTCGGACCCTTCAGTCCGGCCAGGATCGACATCTCGCCCGAGATGATGTTGATGATCGAACCCGGCACGAAGAACGGCGAGATGCGCCGCACGCCGCGCGCGTTCAGCTCGTCGCGCATCTGCTCGATGAGCGGCAGGCCGCCGATACCCGAGCCGATGATCACGCCGATGCGCTCGGCGTTCGCGTCGCTGACCTCCAGGCCGCTGTCGCGCAGCGCCTGCATGCCGGCGGCGATGCCGTAGTGCACGAAGAGATCGAAGTGCCGCGCTTCCTTCGCCGGCATGTACTGCGTGACGTCGAAGTCGCGCACTTCGCCGGCGATCTGCGTCGGGTACGACGAGACGTCGAAGCGGGTGATCCGCCGGATGCCGGAGCGTCCGTCGAGCAGGTTGCTCCACGCGGTGGATACGTCGTTGCCGACGGGGCCGACGACGCCCAGTCCGGTGATCGCCACTCGTCGCCGACTCAACGGATGCTCCTGCTGGTTCAGTGAAACGGTGCCGGCCGCGCCCGGCGTGCCCGCTCAGGCCTTCGAGTTGGCCTTCACGTAGTCGATCGCCTGCTGCACCGTCGTGATCTTCTCGGCTTCCTCGTCGGGAATCTCGGTTTCGAACTCGTCCTCGAGCGCCATCACCAACTCGACGGTGTCGAGCGAATCGGCGCCCAGATCGTCGACGAACGAGGATTCGTTCTTGATGTCCGCTTCGTTGACGCCGAGCTGTTCAGCGACGATCTTCTTGACGCGTTGTTCGATGTTTTCCATTCGGGGTTCCCTCTCGCTCTCAGGTTGCCGTGCCCTTCGTTCGAACGGGAAACGGGCGCGGCGGATTGTATAGCACTTCGCTTCGTGCATCGGCGCGCGTCGCTCGACCGGATGGCCGATGCGCGGGCCGACGCGCGCGCGTCACTCCATGTACATGCCGCCGTTCACGTGCAGCGTGACGCCGGTGATGTACCCCGCCTGCGGAGACGCGAGGAACGCGACCGCGGCGGCGATGTCGTCGGGCTGGCCGAAGCGGCCGGCCGGGATCTGCTGCACGAGCGCCGCGGTCTGCGCTTCGCTCAGTGCGCGCGTCATGTCGGTGTCGACGAAACCCGGCGCCACGCAGTTGACGGTGATGTTGCGGCTGGCGAACTCGCGCGCGAGCGCGCGCCCCAGGCCCGCGACGCCCGCCTTCGCGGCGGCGTAGTTCGCCTGGCCCGCGTTGCCGCTCGAGCCGACTACCGAGCCGATGTTGACGATGCGTCCGTAGCGCGCCTTCGTCATCGGCCGCAGCACCAGGCGCGTGAGGCGAAAGACCGCATCGAGGTTGGTGGCGATCACCGCGCCCCACTCGTCGTCCTTCATCCGCAACGCGAGGTTGTCGCGCGTGATGCCGGCGTTATTCACCAGGATGGCCGGCGCGCGGCCTTCGCTCACCATCGATTCGACGAGCGCCTCGCAGGCGGCCGGGTCGGTGACGTCGAGCGCATGACCGCGCCCCGACAGCCCCGCCTGCTCGAAAGCGTTCGAGATCGCCTGCGCACCGGCGGCCGTGGTGGCCGTGCCGACGACGCTGGCGCCCTGGCGCGCGAGCTCGAGCGCGATGGCGCGGCCGATGCCGCGCGACGCGCCGGTGACCAGCGCCACCTGGTTGGCGAGTTTCATGGCTTTTCTCCGAAGCCGGCAGCGAGCGCCGCCTCGAGCGACGCGGGGTCGTGGACGCACAAGGCCTCGAGCGAGCGGTCGATGCGCGAGACGAGTCCGGTGAGCACCTTGGCGGGGCCGAACTCGATGACGCGCGTGGCGCCCATCGCTTTCAGCCGCTGCACGACCTCGACCCAGCGCACCGGCGACGACGCCTGTCGGACCAGCGCGTCGCGGATGCGCGCGGGTTCGGTTTCCACCGCCACGTCGACGTTGTTGACCACCGGCCAGCGCGGCGTGCGAATCCCGATTTCGGCGAGCGCCTGCGCGAGCCGTTCGCCGGCCGGGCGCAACAGCGCGGAATGAAACGGCGCCGATACCGGCAGCGGCATCGCGCGCTTGGCGCCGAGCGCCTTCGCCCGCTCGCAGGCGCGCTCCACTCCGGCGCGGTGGCCGGCGATGACCACCTGCGATGGCGCATTCCAGTTCGCCGGCGCGACCACCTCGTGCGGCGCCTGGGCGGACGCTTCCTCGCAGGCGCGGCGCACTCCTTCGTCGTCGAGCCCGAGGATGGCCGCCATCGAGCCCTCGCCCACCGGCACCGCCTCCTGCATCGCTTTCGCGCGCAGGCGCACCAACCGCACCGCGTCCTCGAAAGCGATCGCATCGGCGACCGCGAGCGCAGTGTATTCGCCCAGGCTGTGACCGGCGAGCGCCAGCGGGAGCGCCCCGCCGGCGTCGCGCCATTCGCTCCAGCAGACGTAGCCGGCAACGAGCATCGCCGGCTGCGTGTTCACGGTGAGCGACAGCGCCTCCGACGGACCTTCGGCGATGAGCGCCGAGAGCTTCTCGCCGAGCGCTTCGTCGGCACGCTCGAGCAGCGCGCGCGCCCTGGGAGAAGCGGCGAAGCCGGCGAGCATGCCGACCGACTGCGAACCCTGACCGGGAAATACGTATGCGACCGTCATCGGGAAGCCTTCCGTGTGGATGCCGCGGCTCAGAAGCGCACGAGCGCGGCGCCCCAGGTGAAGCCGCCGCCGACGCCTTCCATCAGCACGTTCTGTCCGGCGCGGATGCGCCCGTCGCGCACCGCCTGGTCCAGCGCGAGCGGAATCGAGGCGGCCGAAGTGTTCGCGTGCGAATCGACGGTGACGACGACCCTGGACATCGGAATGCCCAGGCGGCGCGCGGTGGCGCTCAGGATGCGTACGTTGGCCTGGTGCGGAATCATCCAGTCGACCGCTTCGATCGGCAGGTCGACTGCCGCCAGCGTTTCGCGCGCGACCGAATCGAGCACGGACACGGCGAGCTTGAACACCGCCTGCCCGTCCATCGTGAGGTACGGGTGCCCGGTGATCTCGCCGTGGCAGACGTTGCCCGCGGTGCGCAGGATCGATTCGTGGCGCCCGTCGGCGTGCAGTTTCGCCGCCAGCACGCCGGGCTCGTTCGAGCCGGCGAGCACGACGGCGCCCGCGCCGTCGCCGAACAGCACGCAGGTGCCGCGATCGTTCCAGTCGAGGATGCGCGAGAACACCTCGGCGCCGATGACGAGGGCCTTGTGCGCGAGGCCGCTGCGGATCATCGAGTCGGCCACCGAGAATGCGTAGACGAAGCCGGTGCACACGGCCTGCACGTCGAAGGCGGCGCCGCCGGCGGCGCCCAGCTCCTTCTGCACGAGGCAGGCGGTGCTCGGAAACACGAAATCGGGCGTCGACGTGGCGACGATGATCAGGTCGAGGTCGGCTGCTTCGAGGCCGGCGGCGGCGAGCGCGCGGCGCCCGGCCTCGGTGGCCAGACGGCTCGACGTCACGCCTTCGTCGGCGATGTGCCGCTGGCGGATTCCCGTGCGCTCGACGATCCACTCGTCGGAGGTCTCGACGCCGCGCGAGGCGAGATCGGCGACCAGTTGCTGGTTGGTGACGACGCGCGGGGGCAGGATGCTTCCCGTGCCGACGATGCGCGAATAACGGTACGTCATGGGGCGGTAGGTTGATTCACGGACGCGCCGGCAGCATCGACGGCGCCGCCGCGCGCCGGCGCGGAAGCGCCGGCCTGCACGACTTTCGGCAGCCGCTCGGCAATGCCTTGCAGCAATCCGTTGCGCACCGCATCGTACGCGCGGCGCAGGGCGAACTCGAAGGCGTAGGCATCGGCCGAGCCGTGGCTCTTGATGACGACGCCGCGCAGCCCGACGAGCGCCGCGCCGTTGTAGCGGCGCGGATCGAGCCGCTTGCGAAAGCGCAGCAGCACCGGAAACGACAGCAGCGCGATCAGCCGCGTGAACACGTGGCGGCGATATTCCTCGCGGATGTAGCCGCCCAGCATGCGGGCGAGTCCCTCGGAGGTCTTCAGCGCGACGTTTCCGACGAAGCCGTCGCAGACGACGACGTCGGTGGTGCCTTCGTAGATGTCGTTGCCTTCGACGTTGCCGTAGAAATTCAGCGGACTGGCGCGCAACAGCTCGGCGGCGACCTTGACCGTGTCGTTGCCCTTGATCGTCTCTTCGCCGATGTTCAGCAGACCCACGCTGGGCTGCTCGCGCCCTTCGAGCGCGGCGACCAGCGCCGAACCCATGATGGCGAACTGCAGCAGGTGCTCGGGCTCGCAATCGACGTTGGCGCCGAGATCGAGCATCGTCGTCGTGCCGCCGCGCTGGTTCGGCATCTGCGAGGCGATCGCGGGGCGGTCGATGCCCGCGAGCATCTTCAGCACGAAGCGCGAGATCGCCATCAGCGCGCCGGTGTTGCCGGCGCTGACGCAGGCGTCGGCCTCGCCGTTCTTGACCAGGTCGATCGCCACCCGCATCGACGAATCGCGCTTGCTGCGCAGTGCGGTTGCCGGCGGATCGTCCATCGCGACGACCTCGCTCGCCGGGCGCAGTTCGATGCGCTCGTCGTCCGGCACGGCGCTTCGCCGCCTGGCTCCCCTGGCCCGTACAGCGGCGAGCGCCGCCTCGAGCGTCTCGGGACGGCCGACCAGCAGCAGCCGCGCATCGGGCACCGACGCGAGGAAATGCAGGGCAGCCGGAACGGTGACCGACGGGCCGTGGTCACCGCCCATGCAGTCGATGGCGATGCGTACTGTCACGGCGCCTGTTCAGACGAGGGGCAGCGTCGCGACAAGGGCCACCGTGCGCTTTTGTTCGCTCAGGACGCGCGACGCGCGCTCACCTCAGTGCTCACTCGTCGGACTTCGTGCGCAGCACCTTGCGGCCCCGGTAGAAACCGGTGGGGCTCACGTGGTGCCGGCGATGCACTTCCCCGGTGGTGGACTCGACGGCAAGCGGCGGATTCTGGAGGAAGTCGTGCGAGCGATGCATTCCGCGCCGCGCCGGCGACTTCTTGTTCTGCTGGACAGCCATGTTCTAGCCTCTGAGGACAATCGACGATTATACCTGCTCACTACGGGGTTTCGTCGCCCCCGGAAGGCCCGTTGCGCCGCAGCCGTTGCAGCGCGGCGAAGGGCTTCTCGGCCTCCCCGGCGTCTTCGGGCTCGTCGTCGCGCGCGATCGACGGCTCGCACGCATCGTGCCGCGGCATCGGCGGCAGCGCGAGGATCGCCTCGTCCTCGATCAGGGCGTCGAGATCGAAACGCGACCCTCCGGCCAGGACGTCGTACTCGTCGTCCTCGGGGTCGAGCCGCTCGGCCTCGGCCTCGCTGTCCACCAGCCGGTAGCGCCGCGTATCGCCGATCTCCGTTGCAACGGGCTCGAGGCAGCACACGCAGGCCGGCCGCACCGAGGCCGAGAACGACAGCTCGAGGAAATCGTCGTGCCCTCCTTCGGGGCGCGCATTGCGCCAGCCGCGGGCGCGCCAGTCGACGCGGCCTTCGGGCGTCGCGAGCAACGACGCGAGCCGGGGCAGCCGTTCGACGGGAAGCTCGCCTTCGAGCGCCTGGCCGTTGCGCGCCAGGCGCGCGGTATCGATCGTGTTCTTCATCGGCGTCCTTATCATAGCGACTGCCCTTCCGCCTGCCCGCCCCGGCCCTGCCCGTGACGTCCCCGACCGCTTCGCTGATCCTCGCGTCTACCTCGCCGTATCGGCGCGAGCTGCTCGCCCGGCTGAGCTCGAAATTCGACGTGCAGTCGCCGGGCGTGGACGAGACGCCGCATCCCGGAGAAACGCCGGCCGGGACCGCGCAGCGGCTCGCGCTCGAAAAAGCGCTGGCGGTCGCGGCGCACCACCCGCGGGCGCTCGTCATCGGCTCCGACCAGGCGGCGACGATCGACGGCGTGCACGCGATCGGCAAGCCGGGCGACCACGCGTCGGCGCGCGAGCAGCTGCGCGCCGCCTCCGGACGCACGATGCACTTCTACACGGCGCTGGCCACCGTGCGCACCGCGGACGGCTTTCGCGCCTGCGCCCTCGTCGAGACGCGCGTGCGCTTCCGGCGCCTGGACGACGACGAGATCGAGCGCTACCTGCAGCGCGAACGCCCCTACGACGTCGCCGGCTCGGCGAAGGCCGAAGGCCTCGGCATCGTGCTGCTCGAGGCGATCGAGGGCGACGACCCCACGGCGCTGATCGGCCTGCCGCTGATCGCGCTCGGCCGGATGCTGCGCGACGCCGGCCTGTCGCCGCTTGCCGATCCCGGCGAACGATGAGCGGCGCGCTCTGGCTGATTCCCACGTCGCTGGGCGCGCCCGGGCAGGCGCGCGAGGTGCTGCCGTCGGCGACGCTTGCCTGCATCCACCGGCTGGACTACTTCGTCGTCGAGAACGCGCGCAGCGCGCGGGCCTTTCTCAAGGCCGCCGGCACGGCGAAACCGCTGCAGTCGCTCGAGCTGGTCGAGCTGGACGAGCACACGCCGGGCGAGCGCATTCCGCAGTTGCTCGCGCCGATCGTAGGCGGCCGCGATGGTGGCCTCCTCTCCGAGGCGGGTGCGCCGGCGGTCGCCGACCCGGGCGCCGCGCTGGTCGAGGCCGCGCACGCGGCCGGCATCGTGGTGCGCCCGCTGGTGGGTCCGAGCGCGATCCTGCTCGCGCTGATGGCCTCGGGGATGAACGGCCAGCGCTTCTCGTTTGCCGGCTACGTGCCCGCGCAGGCCGAGGCGCGCGTGCGCCGCCTGCGCGAACTCGAGCAGCGCTCGCTGCGCGAGGACGAAACGATCCTGATCATCGAGACGCCGTACCGCAATCGCGCACTGCTCGAATCCGCATTGCTCGCGCTGGCGCCAACCACGCGACTGATGCTCGCCAGCGAACTGACGACGCCGGCCGAGCGCATCGTCGTCGACACGGTGGCCGGATGGCGGCGCGCGCCGCGCGAAGCGCCGAAGGCGCCAGCGGTGTTCGGCCTGCAGGCGCGCGCCGCAGCGCCCACCCGGCGCTGAAGAAGCTGTGAACGAATCAGTACTGCCCGTGCCGTCGCTCAGCGCAGCAGCGATGCGGCGCCGCCCGCGCCGAGCGTGCGCGCCATCGCCTCGCCGGCGGCGGTGCCGAGGCGTCGGGTGATTCGATCGAGGACGTTGCGCCGCGGCGAGAAATCGACCACGCGCTCGGCCTTCACGACGTCGCGCGCGACCGATTCGAGCGAGCCGGTCGCATCCGCCAGCCCCAGCTCGATGCTGCGCTCGCCGGTCCACACCAGGCCGCTGAACATCTCCGGCGTTTCCTTCAGTCGATCGCCGCGGCCCTTGCGCACCACGTCGATGAACTGGCGGTGGATCTCGCCGAGCATGCGCTGCGCATGCTCGCGCTGCTCCTCGGGAAGCGGAGAGAACGGGTCGAGGAAGCCCTTGTTCTCGCCGGCGGTCAGCAGTCGGCGCTCGATGCCGAGCTTGTCCATCGCGCCGGTGAAACCGAAGCTTTCGATCAGCACGCCGATCGAGCCGACCAGGCTCGCCTTGTCCACGTAGATGCGATCGGCGGCGGCGGCGACGTAGTACCCGCCCGATGCGCAGATGTCTTCGACGACCGCGTACAGCGGCGTACCCGGATGTTCCTCGCGCAGGTGGAGGATCGCGTCGTGGATGATGCCGGCCTGCACCGGGCTGCCGCCGGGGCTGTTCACCCGCAGCACGACCGCCGCCGTGTTGCTGTCGTCGAATGCCGATTTCAGCGCATCGATCAGGTCGTCGGCCGATGCGTCGCCCTCCGCGGCAATGACGCCGCGCAGCTCGACGAGCGCCGTGTGCCTTCCGGCGGGCAGGCGCGCGTCGCGCGCGAACCATCCGCTGGCCAGCACCAGCGCGAGCACGACGATCGCGAAGCTCAGCAGCCGGAAGAAGATCGACCAGCGTCGCGCCCGACGCTGCTCGCGCAGCGTGGCGAAGAGCAGCCGCTCGATCGTCTCGCGCTGCCAGGCAGGGTCGGAGACGGCTTGCGCGCTGTCGCGCGGCATGCCGGGATCGGTCATGGGATGCTTCCGGAAGATCGTCGCAGGGCAAAAGTATAGGCGAGCGCTCTGCGCGCGTGCTTCGCGCCGGCGCTCGTGTGCTTCGCGCCGGCGCTTGTGTGCTTCGCGCTGGCGCTCAGGGCACGCGCGCGAGCAGCGTCTCGCGCAGCTCGGCGATGGAGTCGACCATTGCCAGCGACGGCTCGGCCTCCAGTTCGCGGCGCGGATGAGCGCCGTAGGTGACGGCGATGGCGCCGGCCCCGGCGGCCCGCGCCATGCCGAGATCGTGCGTGGTGTCGCCGACCATCAGCGCCTGCACCGGATCTACCCCGAGTTCCTCGCAGATGTCCGACAGCATCCACGGATCGGGCTTCGGCATGCCTTCGTCTGCGCAGCGCGTGGCCAGGAAGTGGCGCGCCCAGCCCGTCTGCTCGAGCGCACGATCCAGACCCACGCGCGACTTGCCGGTGGCCACCGCGAGCCACGCCCCGCTGTCCACCAGTTCGGCGAGCAGTTGCGGAATACCCTCGAAGGGTTCGAGCCGCCCGTCGACGGCGAAATAGTGATGCCGGTAGCGCACGACGAACTCGGGAAGCTGCTCGCGCTCGATCGACGGGACGGCCATGCGGATCGCGTCGAACAGCGCCAGGCCGATCACGTGCGAAGCGCGCTCGCGCGACGGGATCGGCAGGCCGAGGTCGGCCGCCGCCGCGCGCAGCGCGTGGACGATCGCCGCGGTGGAGTCGATCAGCGTGCCGTCCCAGTCGAAGACGACGAGCCGGAAGCGGCGCGCGGCGCTCACGAGGCGGCCTCCGCTCGCCCGGCATCCGTCGCGCCGAGCAGCCGCTCGAAAGCCGCAGGCGTCGGCGCCTCGATGCGCAGCCGCTCGCCGCTGCGCGGATGGCGAAAGGCGATCGACTGCGCATGCAGGTACATGCGCCGGTGGCCCTCGCGCACCAAGCGGCGGTTCAGGTCGAAGTTCCCGTACTTGTCGTCGCCGACGATCGGGCAGCCGGCGTGCGCGAGGTGCACGCGGATC
>ERZ778017.1290-NODE-1290-length-25690-cov-9.052233_pt1 | contig 25690 bp, 17 predicted proteins | sample MGYA00375747_ERZ778017 | MGnify/ENA primary metagenome ERZ778017 (study PRJEB29350, sample SAMN05509838) | bioreactor metagenome | biome: bioreactor; material: wastewater | place: South Africa: University of Cape Town | collected 2014-03-17 ...
AAGATGGCGCTGGCCACCAACCAGCCGGTGCGGATGTGGCTGCTGCTGCCCAAGGCCGTGGCCGGAAGCGCCGCCGCCAGCGGCATCAAGACCCGCGGTGAGGGCGGCGGGCTGCGCGACTGCGCGGTGCCGGACGAGGAGCTGTGCGTGGAGGAGTGAGCGGGCACCGGCGCGGCCGCCCCGGAGGACATAGACCATCCGGCGAATGGCTGCGCCGCGCCGCGCTCACTAGCCTGTGTCCTCGCCCGTCGCGCACCGCGCGGGGCCCGGCCAACGCCGCAGGACCGCCATGCTCGACGATCTGCTGCCGTACTACGAGAACGAACTGACCTACCTCCGGCGGCTGTCGAAGGAGTTCGCCGCGCGCTATCCCAAGATCGCCTCGCGCCTGCAGATGGAAGGCGAGGTTTGCGAGGATCCGCACGTCGAGCGGATGATCGAGTCGTTCTCCTTCCTCACCGCACGCATCCACAAGAAGCTGGATGACGAGTTCCCGCAGATCACCGAAGCGATGCTGTCGGTGCTGTACCCGCACTTCCTGCGCCCGGTACCGTCCATGTCGGTGGCGCAACTGGCGCTGACTCCCGGCGCCGACATCAACGAGATGCAGGAGATGCCGCGGCACAGCGAACTGCTGACGCGCCCGGTGCAGGGGCTCCCGATCCGCTACCGCACCGCCTACCCGGTGGAGATGTGGCCGATCCGGGTGGCAAAGGCGCAGCTGGAAGCGGCCGAACGCTCCGCCTTTGCCGTCACCCGCAACGACACCGTCGCCACCCTTCGGCTGCGCATCGAGGCCACCGGCCAGCTGCCCCTGTCGCAGCTGCCGATCCGCCAGCTGCGCTTCTATCTGGATGGCGAAAGCCCGCTGGTGCATGCGCTGCACGAACTGCTGCTCAACTCCGCTGCCGGCATCACCCTGCGTGCGCCAGACGATGCGCCACAGGTGCCGTCGCTGCGGCTGCCGCCCGGCAATCTGCGCCCCGTGGGCTTCGCCGAGGAAGAAGCCCTGCTCGACTACGACCCGCGCTCTTTCCTCGGCTACCGGCTGATCCAGGAATATTTCGTGCTGCCGGAAAAGTTCCTGTTCGTGGACCTTGCGGGCCTGGACCTGTCGCGCTTCGAGCGTGCCGTGGAGATCGCAGTCGAGTTCAATGCCTTCGGCCGGCCCGAGCGGCTGGCGCGGCTGGAGCAGACCGTCTCGGCGGAGACCTTCCGGCTGTTCTGCACGCCGGTCGTCAACCTGTTCAAGCAGCAGGGCGAGCCGATCCGGCTATCGCAGGAGCGCCACGAATACCAGGTGGTTCCCGACGTGCGCCGACCGCTGGGGCTGGAGGTCTACTCGGTGGACTGGGTGCGCAAGTTCAGCCGTGGCCCGGGCGGCAACGATTCGATGGAATTCCATCCCGCCTATTCGGTACAGCATGGCCTGCACGACGATGGTAACGGCCACTACTGGTATCTGCAGCGTCGCCCGTCGCTGCTGCCCGGCGACGATGGCGCGGACGTGATGCTGAGCCTGGTCGACCGCGACATGAATCCCCGTACGCCGGGCGTGGACACTCTGTCGGTCAGCCTAACCTGCACCAACCGCGACCTTCCTTCGCAACTCCCGTTCGGCGGCGACGACAGCCTGTTGCAGCCGGAACAGGGCGGCGTGATCGCGTCCGCGCGGCTGCTGAAGAAGCCCAGCCCGACCTGGCGCGCCCCGATGCGACAGGCCAACCAGTGGCGGCTGATCTCGCATCTGTCGCTCAACCATCTCTCGATCGTCGACGGCGGCCGGGAAGCACTGCTGGAAATCCTGAACCTCTACAACTTCGCCGACTCCAGCACGCTGCGCAAGCAGATCGCGGGCATCACCCGGGTCAGTGGGCATCCGTCAGTGACGCGGATCGGGCGGGCACCGCGGCAGGCCTTCGTCCGCGGCACCGAAATCGAACTGGAATTCGATGAGAACCAGTACGTGGGCTCCGGCGTCTATCTGATGGCCTGCGTACTGGACCACTTCTTCGGGCTCTACTGCACCGCCAATTCCTACACCCGCCTGAGCGTGCGCAGCGAGCAGCGCGAGGACTGGCTGGTGCGTTTCGGCCCGCGCAGCGGGAGCCTGCCGCTGGTATGAGCGAGGACATCGCAGCCGCCGCGCCCACCACCACCGAGCCGCGCGACATCGACCCGATGCGCCCTGCGCTGGAACGGCTGCAGGCGCAGCCGGGGCGGTTCGGCTTCTTCCAGGCGGTGCGGTTGCTGTATGGGGCCAATGGGTTCGACGGCCGCGGCAGCGGCGCGCGCCCCGGACCACTGCGCTTCGTGACCCCGGCGTCGCTGGCCTTTCCCGTGTCGGAGCTGGCCTCGATCGATGGCCACGACCGCGACACCCGGGTATGCGTCAACTTCATGGGCCTCACCGGCCCGTCCGGCGTGCTGCCGCGCAGCTATACCGAACTGCTGATCGCGCGCCGGCTGGACCGCGATCGGGGCGCGCAGGAATTCCTCGACATCTTCAACCACCGCCTGGTAGCGCTGTTCTGGCTCGCCTGGGCGAAGCACCGGCCGGAAATCGGCCGCGAATTCGGCTTCCAGAACTCGGTGCTGCGCTACCTCGAGCATCTGGTCGGGCTGGGCACGCCCGCGCTGCAGGCGCGGCTGCATCCGGGGAGCCGAACCTCCGCTGCAAAGCAGCTGCCCGGCGCGGCGATGGCCTACTTCTCCGGCCTGATCGCACAACGCCCGCACGGGGAGCGCGCGATCGCGCAGGTGGTGTCTGCGGTGGTCGGCGCACCGGTGGAGGCCCGCGGCTGCCTGGGCACCTGGCAGACCATCACCGACGAGGCCCGCACACGACTGGGTCGCAACGGCCACCAGCTGGGCGCCGGCTGCGTGCTGGGCGCGCGCTATTGGGACAGGCAGACCACGCTGCGGCTGACCGTGGGGCCCCTGCGGCGCGACAAGTTCAACGCGCTGCTGCCGCGCGGCGAACGCCTGGGCGACGTGATCGAACTCACCCGCTTCCTCACCGGGCTGGCGCTCGACCTGCGCGTGCGGCTGTCGCTGCGTGCAGATGAGGTACCACCGCTGCAGCTGGGTGCACGCGGCGCCGATCGCCCGCAGCTGGGCTGGAACACCTGGCTGCGCGGACCGGCCCGCCAGCAACCCGCAACCGACGCCGAATTCCACTTTTCCGCAATGGGAGGCCAGTCATGGCACTGAATCTGCGCGCGCTGATCGCACGCCTCAACCCCACCGTCCGCAGTGCGATGGAGGGCGCCGCCGGCCTGTGCATGTCGCGCGGCCACTACGAAGTCGAGGTGGAACACGTACTGGCCAAGCTGCTGGAAGTCGAGAACAGCGACATCCGCCGCATCCTTCGCCAGTTCGAGATCGCCCCGGAAGCGCTGGAGCGCGAGCTGGGCAAGGCGCTGGACGGCTTCAAGAGCGGCAACCAGCGCACCCCGGCGCTGTCGGCGATGCTGCCCAAGCTGTTCGAAGCGGCATGGGGCTGGGCCTCGATCGAATTCGGCGAAGCGAAAATCCGCAGCGGCCACGTGCTCGTCGCGCTGCTGGCGGATGCCGAACTGCGCAGGCTGGTGTCGGTCAGCGCGCGCTCGCTGGAGAAGATCAATCTCGAGACCCTGACCAAGAACTTCCACGCCCTGACCGAAGCCTCGTCGGAAGCAAAGGACGCGCGCGCGCTCGGCGATGCCGGCGCGGCGGCGGTCGGCGGCGATGCAGCCACGCCGGGTGCGGCCCCCGGCGGCGGCAAGCCCAGCCGGACGCCCAACCTCGACCAGTACTGCATCAACCTCACCCAGCGCGCGCGCGAGGGCAAGCTGGACCCGGTGCTCGGCCGTGATTCCGAAATCCGGCTGATGATCGACGTGCTGACCCGTCGCCGCCAGAACAATCCCATCCTCACCGGCGAAGCCGGCGTCGGCAAGACCGCGGTGGTGGAAGGCTTGGCCCTGCGCATCGCGCAGGACGACGTGCCGCCGCAGCTGCAGGGCGTGGAGCTGCTGTCGCTGGACCTGGGCCTGCTGCAGGCCGGCGCTTCGGTGAAGGGCGAGTTCGAGAACCGCTTGAAGGGCGTGATCGAGGAGGTCAAGTCCAGCCCGAAGCCGATCATCATGTTCATCGACGAGGCGCACACGCTGATCGGCGCCGGCGGCGCCGCCGGCCAGAACGATGCGGCCAACCTGCTCAAGCCTGCGCTGGCGCGCGGCGAGATGCGCACCATCGCCGCCACCACCTGGAGCGAGTACAAGAAATACTTCGAAAAGGACCCCGCCCTCACCCGCCGCTTCCAGGTGGTGAAGGTGGACGAACCCGACGACGACAAGGCCGTGTCGATGCTGCGCGGCGTGGGCCAGGCGATGGCGGCGCACCACAAGGTGCGCATCCTCGACGAGGCGATCACCGAAGCGGTCAAGCTGAGCTCGCGCTTCATCCCCGGCCGCCAGCTGCCGGACAAGGCGGTGAGCGTGCTCGATACCGCCTGCGCCAAGATCGCGATCGGCCAGAACGCCACTCCCGCGCGGATCGAGGACGCACGCCGGCGTCTGGAGGTGCTTGCGACCGAGCGCGCGCAGCTGGAGAACGAGCAGGCCGGGGGCGCCGACCATGGCAAGCGGCTGGGGGAGATCGCGGACGAATCGACGACGCTCGGCGAGTCGCTGGCCGCCGACGAAGCCCGCTTTGCGCAGGAAAAGGAGCTGGTGGCGAAGATCCATGCCGAACTCGACCGGATCGAAGCGCTGCCGGAAGGCGACCCGGCCCGCACCGACGCACTGGCCACGCTCAACGCAGCGCGCGCGGAACTGAAAGCGCTGCAGGGTTTCGAGCCGATGATCCTGCCGGTGGTCGACGCCTCGGCGGTGGCGCAGATCATCGCCGGATGGACCGGTATCCCGGTCGGACGAATGGTGGCCGACGAGATCCAGACCGTGCTGCGGCTCAAGGAAACGCTCGAGGAACGGGTGATCGGGCAGAGCCATGCGCTGGACGCGATCGCCCAGCGCGTGCGCACCTCGCGCGCCAACCTCGAGGATCCGGACAAGCCCAAGGGCGTGTTCCTGCTGGTCGGCACCTCCGGCGTCGGCAAGACCGAGACGGCGATCGCGCTGGCTGATGCGCTGTACGGCGGCGAGCGCAGCATGATCACGATCGCGATGTCCGAGTACCAGGAGGCGCATACGGTCTCCAGCCTCAAGGGCAGCCCGCCCGGCTATGTGGGCTATGGCGAGGGCGGCGTGCTCACCGAAGCGGTGCGGCGCCGGCCTTATTCAGTGGTGCTGCTGGACGAAATCGAGAAAGCCCATCCCGACGTGCTGGAACTGTTCTTCCAGGTCTTCGACAAGGGGCGCATGGAGGACGGCGAAGGCCGCGAGATCGACTTCCGCAATACGCTGATCATCCTCACTTCCAACGCCGGCACCGACCTGGTGATGCAGGCCTGCAGCGAGTCCGAGGAACTGCCCACCGTCGAGTCCCTGAATGAACTGCTCAAGCCCGAGCTCAATCGGGTATTCAAGCCGGCCTTCCTGGGCCGTACCGCGGTGGTGCCCTATTACCCGCTGCGCGACGAGAACATGCGCAAGATCGTGCGGCTGAAGCTCAACAAGATCGGCAAGCGGATCCGCGCCAACCACGGCGCCGCGTTCGAGTACGACGACGCGGTGGTGGACGCCATCGCCGATCGCTGCACCGAGGTCGATTCTGGCGCCCGCAACATCGACAACATCCTCACCGGCACGGTCCTGCCGGAAGTCTCCGGCTATGTGCTGGAGCGGATGGCCGAAGGCGGCGGCGTCCACGCCATACGCATCGGCGTCGGCGAGGCTGGCCGCTTCGACTATGCGGTGACCTGAGCCGTGCGTGCCGCGGATCAACCCGCGACCTAGCCCGTCCGCCCTATTCCGGCCATCCGGCCGGCCCGGGCATAGCACTTCGGGTGAATGTTCGAAGGGACCCGCAGCCGCGACGATTGGTACGAACAACCGCCGAATCCGCCATGCCCACGCTCTCCACCAGCAACCGGATGTACTTCCTGACCCTGGACGGCCAGCAGGAGGATGCGCTGCTGGTCGAGGAAATGTACGGCGAGGAAGGCGTCTCGCAGCTGTTCCAGCTGCGCCTGAAACTGCTTTCCCACGAATCGCACTTCGCGCCCGAGGCACTCATCGGCAAGAGCGCCATCCTCCGCATCGAGACCTGGGATACAAGCCACAGTGGCGGGGAGCGCCACTGGAGCGGCTACGTCTCCCGGTTCGCGGTCACGGGCAGCATTCCCGCGGCCGACAGCAACGACAGCGACGCCTTCTGCTACGAATGCGACATCGTGCCGTGGTTCTGGTTCATGACCCGGAACGAGGACTGCCGCATTTTCCAGAACCAGTCGGTCGCCGACATCATCGACACGGTATTCGGCGAATTCGGCTACAGCGACTACAAACTGGAACTGGCGAAGACCTACCCCAAGCTCGAGTACTGCACCCAGTTCAACGAAAGCACCTATGCCTTCCTGTGCCGCCTGATCGAGCGCGAAGGAATCTATTTCTACTTCCGCCACGACGAGTCCAGCGAAGCCCGGCACATCCTCGTCTTCAGCGACAACAAGGACCACAACCCGCACCTGCAACCGTTCCAGGTACCGTTCCACCACGAAGGGCACGCAAGCGGAACGGATGCCATCAGCAGGCTGTCGTCCAGCCAGGAGGTGCGCACGCGCGCGGCCACCCTGGCCGACTGGGACTACGTGAAGCGGGCGCCGCTCAGCGAGAACACACCCACTCTGGTGACTGCAGGCAGCGAGGTCGAGCTTGAGATCTACCGCTACCCGGGCGGTTTCGCCGCGACCAGCGGCGCTGCCGACACGGCCATCGGCAAGCACCTGACCGACGTGCTGATGGAATCGCAGGAGAGCGACCACCACCTCTTCCATGGCCAGGGCCAGGTGCGCTCGCTGACCCCAGGCTACCTGTTCGAGCTGGAGAAGCACGACCTCATCGATGCCTTCAACGCCGAGTACATGGTGGTGTCCGTGCAGCACCATGCCCGCAACAACCTGATGGTCGCCGATGGCGGTGCGGAGTACAGCAACGCCTTCATCCTGCAAGCCAGGCACGCCACCTACCGGCCACGGCAGGCCACGCCGCGCGCGCGGATGCATGGGCCGCAGACCGCGATCGTGACCGGGCCCGCCGGCAACGAGGTCCATACCGACGATCTGGGCAGGATCAAGGTGCGGTTTCCCTGGGACCGCAAGGTGGCAGGCCGCAGGACCAATACCGAGGACGACAAGTCCTCGTGCTGGGTGCGGGTGGCGCAGCTTTGGGCCGGCGCCGGCTATGGCACCTTCTTCCTGCCGCGGGTCGGCATGGAGGTCGTGGTGGACTTCCTCGACGGCGATCCCGACCGGCCGCTGGTGGTCGGCTGCGTCTACAACGGCCCCAATCAGCCGCCGGTGGCTGCTGCCGATGCCACCCGCTCCACCATCAAGACGCTGTCCTCCAAGGGCGGCGGCGGCTTCAACGAACTCCGCTTCGAGGACAAGAAAGGCAGCGAGGAAATCTTCCTGCACGCGCAGAAGGACCTGCAGCTGCGCACCGGCAACTGCCGTACCGAGGCCATCGGTACCAGCGCCGACCTGACCATCGGCAAGGACCGCACCGAAAGCATCGGCGAGAACGCCCAACTCACCATCGGCCAGGCGCAGACCGTTTCCGTGGGCACCAGCCGCGCGGTCACCGCAGGCCAGGATGATTACCTCACCGTTGGCGCGAACCAGCACACCAACGTCGGGATGAACATGTCGGTCACAACCGGCACCAACCACCACGTGAATGCGGGGGTCAATTCGGCACTCACCGCCGGTGTGAACATCGACCTGAAGGCCGGCGTCAACCTGGTGGCGGAAGCCGGCGTGGTGATCAGCCTCAAGGCCGGCAGCAACTCCATCGTGCTGAACCCGGCGGGCGTGTTCATCACCGGCAACCTGGTGATGATCAATTCGGGAGGAAGCCCGCTGTCCGCGCAGAAGGCACAGAAGGCGGAAAAGGCGGACAAACCGAGCAAGGCCAAGGACGCCATCCAGGGCAACGCCGGCAAGGTGTCCAACCCGGCGCAACAGCTGCAGGCACGGGCCCTGCGCAACGCCGCTGCGAGCGCCCAGCCCTTCTGCGCTGAATGCGAGGCCGCGCGCGCGGCACTGGAAGCGCTCTGATCTCCCGGCGAAGCCGGATTGCGACCTCTCTCCCCACTCCCCCATTGATCCGCATGCGCCATGTCCCTTTTTCCGCCGCTTCCGCGTAATGCTTCGATGAACACGGAATGCATCGCGCCGGAAGGGGGACCGGCCGATGGCTCGGCGGGTTCGCCCCGCGCCACTACACAAGGCGGAAACTTCTTCGTGATCGGCCAGGGACAGTACGAACAATTGCAGCAGGCGGTGTTCGGGCAGCGCCAGCGCCCGGTTTTTGCGGTACTCGACGGCGCGATCATCGACGATCTGCCGGCACGCCTCGGCAAGCACGCACCGGACGCGATGTGCCTGTTCTCCGGCGACCTCGATCCGATGCTCGCCGCGGCGGCACCCTACCTGCTGCCGCTGGCGCCGGATACAGCGGCCACCCGCCTGGCACTGCTGGAGGGGTGGAACGCGCACTGGGGAATCGTCCTGGTCGCCGACCCCGGCACCGACATCTACTCGTTGCGGGCGCATCTGCGGCGCGTGTTGCGCGTCAGCACCCCCGGCGGCGCCTCGATGCTGTTCCGCTTCTACGATCCGCGCGCTTTCCGCAGCGTCGTTCCCACCTTCGACCCCGCCCAGCGCAAGGCATTCTTCGGCCCCATCCACGGCTGCTACACCGAGGGCCGCAGCAGCGACAGCGCGCTGTATTTCGCCCGCGACGGCCTCGAGGCCCCGAACCAGCTGTCGCTGGCCGCGGCCGCCTAGGAACACCCATGCTCGAACTCGACCGCAAGCAGATGACGGCCATCGGCGAGACCCAGCTGCGAAACAACCTGGCCGACTTCCTCAACCGCCATCTTGGCGGCAAGGTGCCGCTGCAGCTGGACCAGCTGGACGCCGAGCTCGACGCGGTCATCGCCCACTGCCGCAAGGCGGGCCTGCGCAGCCAGCGCGCGGTGGCGGCCTATGCCCTGGCCTGCTCACTGTTCGGCAATGAGCGGGTTGGCAACGATCCTTCGATCATCGGCATCCTCGCCGACCGCAGCAGCCCGCAGATCGACCGCGCACTGCTGATCGAGATGTGGACGGCCGCCGCCTACAGCGACTACCGCCGTTTGCAGAGGGGCTGACATGTTCGAATCCTTGACCGAGGGCCTTTCCGGCATCGGCGCCGCCGCAGGCCAAGCCGTGCAGCAGGCACAGCAGGCCGCCGCCGGCGCCGCCCAACAGGCCGCCGGCGCCGCACAGGGCGCGATCACGGAAGCCACGACCGCTGTCGCCAATGCTACCAGCGCCGCCACGGGTGCCGCCAATGGTGCGGTGGCGCAGGCGCAGCAGGCAGCGCAGGCCGCCGCTGCGAAGGCCGGGGCAATGGCACAGGGCGCGCTGGCACAGGCCAACCAGGCCTTGGACGATGCGCGCAATGCGGCCAACGACATGACGCAGAACGCGCTGGCACAGGCCAACGCAGCGCTCACCCAGGCCCGCGAGCAGGCCGGCGCCGCCGCACAGGGCGCGCTTGCGCAGGCCCAGGCTGCGGTGGACGCCGCGCAGCAGCAGGCTCAGGCCGTGGTGCAGGGCGCCCTGGAGCGGGCCAATGAAGCGCTGGACAGCGCGATGGACACTGCGGAGCAGGCTGCGCAGGCGCTGCTCGAACAGGCCATGGCCATGGTCGACAACGCCACCACGCTGGTCGAAGACGGCGTGAACAATGCGCTGTCGGCTGCCAACAACGCCATCGACCAGGCACAGGACCTGCTGCGCAACGCCGCCACCGACGCCCTCGAGCAGGCACGCGCTGCCACACTGGATCGTGCACGCGATGCGCTTGGGCCGGTCCAGGCCGCGCTCGATGCGCTGCCCGACGCCTTCCCCAATCTGCCGGTGGAATTCCCGGCGTCCGACTGCCCCTATGTCCGCGCCCTGCGCGATGCGCTGGCGCGCCGCGCGGCACAGGCCAACAACGCCCTGGGCAATGCGGGCAACGCGCTGCAGAACGTCGCAGGCCCGTTGCTGGAGCAGGCCAACGGCATGCTGGACCAGGCCAACGCGATGGCCGGGCAGGCGCTGGCCGCCATGGACACGGCCTGTGCCGCCCTGGACCAGGCGCAGGCGCTGGCCAATGGGGCTGCCAAGTCGGCCTTGGATACCGCCAAAGGCGCAGTGCAGCAGGCGCAACAGGCGGTGCGCGATGGGGCAGGCACCGCGATCAGCCAAGCCCGCGGCGCCGTGGATTCGGCGCGCGACCAGGTGCAGCAGACGGCGCAGGGCGCCATCGACCAGGCCATGGCCGCGGTGGACTCCGCCCAGCGGCAGGCCGGTGATGCCGCCCAGCAGGCATTGAACGGCGCGCAACAGGCGGCGGCACTGGCGCAGCAACAGGCCAACCAGGCCGCCCAGCAGACGCTTGCACAAGCCAACCAGGCCACCCAGCAGGCCCAGCAGGCGCTAACCGGCGCAGCACAGGGGGCGCTCAACACCGCGCAGAACGCCGCCCAGGAAGCGGCCGCCAGCGCCGGCGAGGCCGCACAGGCCACGATCGGCAACGCCCAGGCCAGCATCGCGTCCGCATCGGCGGCCGCAGCTCGCGCGGCCAGCACTGCGATGACCGGCGCGCAGTCCGCGATGGCGGGCGCCGGACAGGCCATCGGCAACGCCGCCAGTTCGTTGGGCAATCTGTTCGGCTGACCGGTCCCGCACCAGCAGCGGCGCCGTCCGCCGTCGGCGAACCCACATGCAACACTGCAGCGCCACAACGCACATGGCATCGACCGGTCGCTGCAACCACCCGCCGGCCGCGGGCAGGCCTGTACTGCGGGGCGGCGGCGAGGGGGAACAAGGGAGTGGCGGCTGGCGCGCATCCGCCCGTGGAGATCAACCGCGCTGCGTGGCTAGGGAATCATTTCCTTGACCTGCCCCGGCACACTGACCGTGATCACGCCGCCCCAGGCGCATTGGCTGGTGCAGGTGTTGTCCAACGCGGGAATGCCACCCAGCAGCACGGTCGGCGCCCCGGGCTTCCAGGGCGTGGTCACCGGAATACAGGGCTGCGGGGTCAGCACGCCCATGGCCGCCGATGTGGCTGCCGCCACCATCGGATTGCTTGGCGTGGTGCACATCGCAAACGGCATGATGTTCTTCATCGGCACGAAGTCCATGATCGTGGCCGCCGGCATCATGCTCGACATCACCCGCTTCTCCGGCGTCACCACCAGCGCGGATGGCGCCATCCCGAACGAGCAGGTCAGGAGGGCGCCGTTGACGACATGGAGGGGCATGCGGTTGCCCGGATACCAGCGCGATCAGCCGCCGGTGGCCAGGATCTCGACGCGACGGTTTTCCGCGCCTTCCGGATCCTCGGCATTCAGCAGCTGGCTTTCGCCCTTGCCGACCGCGCGCAGCCGGGTGGTCGCGACGCCATGCTCCACCAGATAGCGGCGGACCGCGGCCGCACGACGATCCGACAGCGCCTTGTTGTAGCCGGCGGAGCCCTTGGCGTCGGTGTGGCCGATCACGGTGAAGCTGCGGTTTTCAAGCTGCGGCGACACCAGTGCCTTGGCCAGGTTGGCCATGGTCTGCTCGGAGCTGCCGGAGATCCGGTCGGAGTTGAAGTCGAAATTGATCTGCATGTTGATGGAGGCCGCCTTGGCCGGTTTGGCCACCGGTGCGGGCGCGGTGGTGGCCATGGCGGCCGCACCGGGGCGCAGCGCGCGGGTCTGGCCCTGCGCCTGCTCGGTGTTCTCCGCCTTCAGGCTGTTGATGATGGAGTCCACTGCCGGCGCGCCCTGCGCGTCCTGGGCGAATGCCCCGCCGCACCCGGCCAGCAGCGCCACAGCCAGCGTGCCGCGGACAATATGGATCATGCTCATTGGTGCATCCTCGTGGTTGTGCGGCCAGTGGCCGGATCGGTCACATGCGCGGCGCGCATGCCAGGCGGAGGGCGCCTGCTAGGTGGAATGAGTCTGCTACCGCCGGCCGGTGATTTCGATACACCGTTCGGCCTACTCCTACAGGGCGGGTGCCGCTGCAGCACCCGTCCTCGGCAACACCCACCACTCAGAAGTCGCCGCAGCCGTTGCGGCGCTGGCTTTCGAAACAATTGGTGAGGTTCGGCCGGGTACGCACCTTCGACCATTCCATCGCCAGCGCGTCACCTGCCGAGGCCAGCGGCTGATCATCCAGCGTTGCGTTGATGGCGCAGACCGGCGCGGTGCCGAGGTTGCGGTCGTAGACATAGGTCTCCACCGTCTCGTGGACCAGGTTGACCGGCCGGCCGTCCACGTTCGGCAACGGGATGACCTGCAACGCGGTGGCGTTGGATGGCGCCTGGGCGAACACGTAGTTCTTCGCGCTGGCGCCACCGTTGATCGCGTAGTAGCCGACCGGCGACAGCGGGCCTGCGGGGGAACTCCATACCGTGGCGGTACCGAACACGCTCTCCAGCGTGTCGCCATTGCGGAAACCGGTCACCGTGCCGCCCAGCGGCGGGTTGGGTATGCCGAGATAGCGCGTCACTGCGTCCGCGGTGAACAGCAGGGTCGCCGGAGTGATGGTCAGGACGCCGGGCAGGATCTGGATCCGGTAGCCCGCGTTCGAGGTGAAACTACCCAGGATCGGGTACTGCCCGACATCGCTGCCGGTCCCTGCGGTGGTGCTCGGCGCGCCGCTGACCACGTTCGCCAGCAGGTCTCCCAGCACCGCGCCGGAAACCGTGTAAGTGAAGCCGGGATTGGCCAGACCGTATTCGCGCGACCAGCTGTCCACGGTGATGGTGGCGGTGGGCTGCTGGACATAGATGAAGTGGTTGTCGCCGCTGGCGACGGTGACACCACAGGCGCCCAGGTAGGCGCAGTTGTACAGGTTGGGCAGGTCGCCGCTGCCCCCCAGGCCTCCGCGGTTTTCGCCCTCCCACGTGCTGGCCCAGATCCGCCAGTCGCCGCTGGCGGACAGTCCGGCATTCGCCGGGTTCTGCAACCGGCCGGCGATCACCAGATCGATGTTGGTCGCGGCCATCCCCGCACCCAGGGTCAGGTCGCCCGCGAGATTGCGGATCTGGATATCGCCGCCGGCGTTGATGCCGCTGCTGCCCTCGCCCGACATCGCGCCACCCGCGGCATCGAAGCCGCTGGCCGCCACGCTGCCGACGGCCAGATCGGTGGCGTCCTGGAACTGGAAGTCGCCGCCGGCCTGCCCGGCCAGGGTGGTGCTGGCGACGTCGTTCTGCGCCAGCCCCAGCAGCACGTCGCCGCCGGCCTGCGCCAGCAGGCTGTGCGCGCGGATCGGCGCGGAGGCGGTCTGCACGATGCTGCCGCCGCTGAGCAGGGCCAGTGTCCCCCCGCCGACATCCACGCCGGCCTGCAGGGTGATACCACCGCTGCCACCCTGGTTCTGCAAAGTCAGGTTGCCATTGCGGACGGTGCTCTGGGCTACCAGGATCGCACCGGCATGCTGGCGGCTGCCGATGACCAGCTCCGGTGCGTCGATCATCGCCAGCTCGGCGGCATCCAGCGCGAATCCGCTGCCACTTCCCAGAAGGATGCCATCGGCGATGCGATCGTAGGCCAGCCCGTTCAGGTCCACGCCGCCCGGCCGCAGGTTGACACCGGCCCCGGCGCGGATCGCACCCCCGATGCGGACCGCATCGCTGCTGCCATCGTTGCCGGCGCGCAGCACGACCATCCCGCTGCCGGCATCCAGCAACGTGTTCGGGCCCAATTCGACGCCGGCGCCGCTACCACCCTCTCCCGCCAGCGTGATCCCGCCGCTGGCGGTGGCGATACTCACGCCATTGCCGATCACCAGCCCGCTTGCATTGGCTGCCGTCCCGCGTCCGCGCAGGTCGAGCTGGCCGCTGTCGGTGGCCAGCGTCACGCCCCCGTCAAGCAGCAGGCCATTGTCGAAGCCCACGCCGGCTACGCTGATGTCGCCCGAGGTGGTGGTCAGGCTGCTCCCGGTGGAGAACGCGATGCTGGTGCCGGCAGCGGACAGGCCCGTCACGCTGATATCGCCGACGCCCGCCAGCACCGGCAACTGCGACAGCGTGACGCCCACTGCCGATGCCCCCGAGGCGCTGCCGAAAATGTCGATCGCCCCGCCGGCACTGTCGATGGTGGTCGTGCCGTAACCGTTACCTACCAACACGGAGCCGCCGGTTGCACCCACGCCGGACAGGAAAATGTCGCCGCCGGCGCTGAGGATGCCGCCCGCGTAGCCAGCCTGGAACACCAGACCCACCGCCTGCGCGCTGATGCCGTCCAGCGACACGCGCCCGCCACCGCTGTCGATCGAGCCGAACAGGTCCACGCCGTTGCCGGCGCCACCCTCGCCATACACGACGATGTCGCCACCGCCACTATCGAGATTGGCATAGGACACGGACACACCGGTACCACCGCCGCGCCCGTCCAGGAAAATATCGCCGCCGCTTGTGGTCAGCGCGTAAGGCGACAGTACGATGCCGTCGCCGCTGCCGGTGGCCAGTCCGCGGATGTCGATGCCACCCGCACCGGCCTGGAGCAAGCCGGTGGCGATGCGTACGCCGCTCACCAGCTGGGCACCTTCGCCGACGATGCGAACACCGCCGCTGCCGACATCCAGGCTGCCGCCGGTTACCAGTACGCCGGCGTCATCGGAGCCGGCATCGGCACCGGTGGAAGCACCCCGCAGCAGCAGGTTGCCGCCTCCGGTGGACAGGTCGACCGCATCCAGGCGGATGCCGCTGGCATAGCTGCTGGCAAACCCGTTGGAGGTGTCGGACTGGCCGTACATCAGGATGCTGCCGCCGTTGCTGTCCAGGCTTGCGTTGCCGAAGGAGATGCCGGCGAACCCTGTACTGGTCCCCGCGGCATCGGCGTTGAAGCGCATGTCCAGCCGGCCACCCTGTCCTGCGATGGAAAAACCCGTGCCGCCGATGCTGCCGTTGGCGTTGATCGCGAACAGCAGGTTCAGCCCGCTGTCGGTCTGGATCTGGGCATCGTCGATATAGACGTCGCTTGCGGAACGCAGCACCACGCTGGTGCCGTTGGACAGCGCATGGTTGATCTCGGCGTCCTGCAGATAGGTGCCGCCGACCGCGCTGTCCAGCTCGCCGGCCTCGCTGCCACTGATCACCGTCACGTAGGGGGCGGACATGGTCCAGGTGCCGGCGGCACCGGGCGATCCCGCTTCGACCCGCAAGCCGCGCAGATCAAAAGCGTCGGCCAGGGTGGATGTATTGACGATGCCCCCTGCGCTGGTACCGGTGGCCGACAGCAATCCGAAAAGCGACAGTCCGCTGCTACCCGACACCTCGATGCGGCCACCCGCCCCGGCACTGCCGTTGGCACTGATCTGCGCCCGTGCGCCGAGCTCGGTGGTGCCACCCACCAGCGAAACCCGCCCACCCCGCCCGCCTGCGCCGTCGGCCAGGATCGAGGACAGCGAGAAGACCTGCGCCAGGTTGGTCGCCACGATGTCCACCACGCCGCCATTCACCGCGCCGGAGGCATTGATGAGACTGCCTGCCGACCCCGGATCTGTAGGGTTCTCCGGCGTGGCGTCGTTGTTGTACATCACGAAATCGCTTGCCCGCACCAGCACGGTGCCGCCATTGGCGCCGGCCTGACCGGAGACGTCCAGCTCGCCGGTGAACGCGTCAGCCGATGGCGACCAGTAGCCCAGCGACACCAGACCATCGGTGGTCAGTTCGATGCGGCCATTCCTGCTGACGAGGCTCTGCGCGCGCAGCGTGCCGACGTTGAGGATGTCGCCACCGCCGAGCGATGACGCCGCCGTGCGCATCAGGATCTGGCCACCATCGGCATTGATAGTGCCGCTGTTGACCAGCGTCGGAAGCACCGGACCCGGGCAGGGGAAGGACGGACAGGCTATCGACCCGGGCCTGGCGATGCCGGGGCCTTGAATGGTCAGCATGGTCAGGCCGTCGCCCTCGAAGTCCAGGGTCACGTTTTCCGCCGAGCCGAACACAACGCTGCCACCGGGGGCAGTGATGGTGCCCTGGTTGAAGACCTGGCGTCCGATCAGCGCCACCGTGCCGCCGGCCGCCGTGGTGATGTCAGCCCCCGGGTCCAGCGTGACGGTCTGGGAGTCCACGTCGGTCATCGGCTCGAACTGGTAGCTGCCGCTGGCCACGCCGGCATCGAAGTTCGCGTTGCTGATGTCCATGGTCGAGGCCACCAGCGCGCCCACGTTCACCTGCGAGCCGCCGCCGAAGGTGATCCCGGCCGGGTTGATGATGAACACGCTGCCGTTGGCGCTCAGGCTGCCGTCGATGGCAGAGGCGGACAGCCCGTAGCCGTAGCCCACCACCCGGTTCAGGGTCACGCTGGAGGCGCCAAACTGCTGGTCGAAGGTGACGCCGTAGCCCGTGCCGATGCTGAAGCTGCCCCAGTCGATGATGGCGCCTTTGCTGGTCTGGGTGATGGTCAGCTGCGAGCCGCTGGGCGGCGCGATCGACGCCGCTCCCGATACCACGCTGCCGCTGTCCGGCAGGCTCTGCGCGAGCGCCGGCGGCATCGCCATCGCGCCCGCCAGGGCGATCGCCAAACGGCGGCGGCGCAGGATCCTTTGCTGCAAGCAGCTGGTCTTGTTCATGCCCATTGCCCTTCTCCCTCAGAACGCCTTCTGGATCGACCAGTACACCCGCGGATTACGGTCGCCGCCGTCGGTGACGCCGGCGGCGGTGTCACGCCATGCCACGCTCAGGTTGACGGTGACGTTGCCCGGCTTGCTCCAGTTGAAGCCCAGGCCATGGCCGCGCAGGTTGCGCGACAGATCGCCATCGAACGGCCGCGGGTCGTGGAACTGGTCGCCGCGGGCGGCATCGATGAACGCGAACAGGGTCATCTCAGGGCGCAGTGCGAAGCGGAACTCCATCGTCGCCAGCCAGCCGTCGTCCACCAGCACCTCGCCGGTGGCATAGGCGCGCACCGCCTTCGGTCCGCCCAGTGAGAGCTTTTCGTAGGTGTCGAGGTTCTTGCTGGCGCGCTGCATTCCGCCGCCCACGAACAGGCTTAACTTCGGTGCCAGGTACTGCAGGCGTGCGAACTGCAGCGAGAACTTGCTGAAGCTGCCCTCGGTGCCGTAGCCGAACGGCGGGCGATCGAACAGCTCGCCCATCGCATCGCGGATGTCCAGCCGGCCGTGGTAGGCCTGCGCGTTCAGGCTGGTATAGCCACCACCGGCCCAGCGGTCGCGGCGTTCCAGCGACAGGCCCAGGGTGGCGCCGTGGATGCGCTTGCGGGTCCGGAAACCCACCGCCTCGAAACGGTCGGTCAGACGCTTGTCGTCGAAGCCGCCGCGCAGGAACAGATTGGTGCCGCGCTGGCGGATCAGCGGATAGCTGAAGGACAAGTCCGCCACTTCGCCGACGCCGGTGGGCTGGAGGGCCGCAAACGGCCCGCCCAACTCGTACTGCACCCGCGCGAGGCCGCCGCCGAGACGCAGTCCGCTGTAGCCCACCGGGCTTTCGTAGGAAATCCGCCCGAACGCCGTATGCATGCCTTCGGCGGCCATCACCCGCAGGTCGAGGTTGTCGCCCCGCTCGAACGGGCTGGCCCAGCGCAGGCTGCCGGTCAAGCGCAGGCGACCGGAATCGCGGGTGCCGAAATTGTCCAGCTCGAGGCCATAGTTGACCCGATCGCGGGCGCCCACCTGCACCGTCAGATCCGACGCGCCGGAAGCGGCACCCACGGTGATGGCCGACTGCGGCTTGATCCCCGGCAGGTCCGACAGCAGCAGCATCGCGCGCTCGTAATCGCGGTTGTTGAGCGGCTTGCCCGGGGTGAGGATCGCCAGCGTCTTGGCCACCCGCTCCTGCTGGATCGGCGCACCGGGCGCGATGTCGATGCTGACTTGGCCCAGCGCGCCTTCCACCACGTTCAGCCGCACCCGGCCATCCACCACTTCCTGCACCGGCACGAAGACCTGCACCAGGGCATAGCCATGGGCGCGATAGACCGCCGCGGCCTTCGCCGCCAGTTGCTCCAGGTCCTGCAGGGTCACCTGCTGGCCGATGCGATCAGCCACCGCCGCCTGCAGTTCCGACTCCGGCACCCCGCTCACGCCGACGAACTCCACCGCCTGCAGCACGAAGCTCGCCTGTGCCTGCGCGGCCATCTGTGGTTCCGGCAATGCCTGCGCCTGCTGTGGCGGCGCGGACTGACCTGTCGCAGCCGCCTCGTCCGCTGCCTGGGCCAGCGGCGCGCAGGCCAGCAGCAACGCTGCCGCCAGCAGATTGCGCCGCTGCGCGATGCGGAAATCCATTCTCATCGTCGCCTGTCCTCCTGCCGCCGCGTTCACTGGGTCACCTGCAGGCGCCAGTTGCCGATCAGGTTGAACGGCGCCCAGTAGAACGGGTGCGCCGTGGCCGGGTCGGCCATCACCGCGCGCTGCGCATCGCGCATCGCGTCCTGCACCTCGATGCCCTTGGCGAGATCGGTGTACAGGGTGGTCATGAGTTTTTCGGTGGCCGTATCGGAGACCGGCCACAGCGAGGCCAGCAGGGTCGAGGTGCCGGCCGACAGGAACGAGCGGGTGAAGCCCAGCACCTCGTCGCCGTTCTCCACCCGGCCCAGCCCGGACTCGCAGGCGGACAGCGCGATCATCGCAACGTTATCCAGGCGCATGCCCAGCACGTCCTTCGCCTCGAGGTAGTTGGGTTTGCCATCCTTGTCCGCCAGCAGCACCTTGGAATGCAGTGGGTCCAGCGTGTCGGCCATCGCGTGCGCGGCGATATGCACCAGTCGGGAGGCAGGCGCGTTGCTGGCGAAATTCTCCTTGCTGGCCTCGTCGCGGAAGAACAGCCTGGCGCCGGGGAAGCGCTGGGCCAGTTCGTGCACTTCCTTTTCAGCGCCCGGCAGCGGGTCGGCCACCTCGGGATTGATGGTGGGATTGCCGAACGCCAGCAGCTGCGGCGCGGCGGTGGGGGTGCGCTGCGCCAGCCGGGCGGCGATGCTGATCGAAGGCGCGATCGAGATCGGATTGCGCTCGATCAGGTATTGGCCGTCCAGCCGCAGCGCCTGGAAAGGCAGGTAGTGCAGCGGTCCGTGCGGCACGATCACCAGCCGCTTGCCGGCCGGCAGGCCCAGCGGTGCCAGCAGCAACTGGCCGATCTTGCCACCCACCTCCGGCGCGTTCGGGCTGACCCGGATCAGCGCATCGCGATAGGCATCCACCAGCCTGGCCAGATCCGCGCGCGGCAGCGCAACCGGATAACCGACCTCGCGCACGCCCTCGCGCGAGAGCACCCAGGCCAGCAGCCGGTCCGGCAGGGTGTGGAATGCCACCACCACTTCATCCGGTTTCAGCATCGCCTGCAGCGCGGCGGCATCCAGCGTCGCCACGGCCGTCTGGTCGAATTCGACACGCCCGGATACCGCGTCCAGCAGCGCCCGCGAGCGGCTGCGCTCGCTGATGTCGAAGGCCTGCGCCGGCTGGCCCAGCCGGCTGTGCAGGCCGATGGCGCGCTCGAACACCGCCTGCAGGTCGGAAAACAGGCCCATCTTGAATTCGTCGCTGCGGAACTGCGCGCGGGCGCGATCGAATACCTCGATCGCCTGGTCCAGCGCCTGCGCGGCCTCGGCGTCCCGACCCAGCGCGGCCTGGCTCTTGGAGATGCCATCCAGCGCCCATGCGCGATAGAAATCCTCGTCGCCTGCGGCGGGGGCATCAGCCAGCTGCCGGTACAGCGCCAGCGCTTCGTCGGGCTTGTTTTCAGCCAGCAGCAGGCGGCCGCGGGTGCGCTGCAGCTGGGCCTGCTGGCGGGCGTCGGCAGGCACGGGCACCGCGTCCAGGGTGGCGCGCGCGCGCGCCAGGTCGCCGGACAGGATCAAGGCGTTTGCAAGCGAGGCTTCAACCAGCGGGCGGAAGCGCGGCGAGCTGTCGCCGCGGGCCTGGTCGTAGGCGGCGATGGCTTCGTCGTAGCGCGCCTGGCGCGTGCGCACGTCGCCAATCACCTTGCGCGCGGGGCCGTTGACCTGGGTCGGGTCGATGCCGGGATACTTGAGCGCGAGGTTGGCGAACTGTTCCGCGCGCTCCAGCTGGCCGGCATAGCTGAAGGCAATCGCCAGGTCGCGATAGGCCTTGCCCAGCAGGTCGGTATTGCCGCTCTGCAGGGCCACGTGCATCGCCTTGCTGGCGGCGCGCGCGCTCTCGCGGAACTCGCCCTGTTCCGCCAACTCCACCGCCTGGCTGCAATAGGCGTAGCCATCCAGCTTGACCTTCTCGGCGTCGTACAGCGCGGCGCCTTCCGCGGCCAGCGCCAGCGCGGTGTCGGCATCGTCCAGCCTGCCGACCGCGGCCAGCACCGCGCGCGCCTCGGCGCTGGCATCGGGAGCTGGCGCTGGCGGCACGGGCGCCGGCGGCCCAGGCGTGGGGACGTTCTGCGGGGTGCTCGCGGCCGGCGCGGCGCTCACCTCATCCCCCGTCGCAGCGCAGCCGGCGCGGACGGGCGGACAAGCCAGCAGGATCAGGGCGGCAAGGCCAAGTACGGTTGACGCGACGCGAGGCATGCGGGGACTCCCGGGCGGACCGCAGGCCGGGCCTGCAGGATCAGGGGAGTCTAGGAAGGGCCATCGCCCGGGCCTATTCGCGATAAGGCATAGCGCTTACAGCTGATGGCGGCCTGTCCGGAATCGCAGGGGATTGACGTGGGCCGGGCACGCGGGCACTGCAGACTTTGCGGAGGAAACCGTTAATGTAGGAATCCCCCGCAGGGCACCCACCCGCCTCATGCTCATCATCGTCGGCTTCATCGTCGTCACCCTCAGCGTCCTCGGCGGCTTCGTCGCCTCGCACGGCAAGCTGGCCGCGCTGTGGCAGCCGTTCGAGCTGGTCATCATCGGGGGGGCCGCATTCGGCGCCTTCCTTGCCGGGACCCCGCCGAAAACGGTCAAGCAGACCTTCGCCGCGGTGATCGGCGTGTTCAAGGGGCCGCGCTACCAGCGCAAGGACTATCTGGATGCGCTCAGCCTGCTGTACGAACTGCTGAACCGCGCGCGCAAGGAAGGCTTCATGGCGCTGGAGAGCCACATCGACCACCCGATGGAAAGCTCGATCTTCGCGAACTATCCGTCGATCCGCGACGACCACCACCTGATGGACTTCATCACCGACTGCCTGCGGCTGATGGTCGGCTCCAACATAGAGCCGCACGAGCTGGAACCGCTGCTCGAACTGGAGCTGGAAAAGCACCACCACGAGGAACTGGCGCCCGCGCATGCGCTGACCAAGGTGGCGGACGGCCTGCCCGGCTTCGGCATCGTGGCCGCCGTGCTCGGCATCATCATCACCATGGCCTCGATCGGCGGCGACGTCGCCGCGGTCGGTGGCCACGTGGCCGCCGCGCTGGTCGGCACCTTCCTCGGGATCCTGCTGGCGTACGGGTTCGTGGCGCCGCTGGCGGCCGCCGTGGAAGCCCGCGCCGAGCAGGATTCGCGCATTTATGAGTCGGTCAAGACCGCGCTGCTGGCCAGCCTGCGCGGCTACCCGCCGAAGATCGCGCTGGAGTTCGCCCGCAAGACCGTGCCCTCGGCCCTGCGTCCGGATTTCTCCGAATTCGAGCAGCACATCAAGGCGCTGAAATAAACCATGGCCGGCAAGGACGAAAAGCCCACCGTCATCGTCCGGCGGGTGAAGAAGGTCCAGGGCGGCGGCCACCACGGCGGCTCCTGGAAGGTGGCCTATGCCGATTTCGTCACTGCGATGATGGCGTTCTTCATGGTGATGTGGCTGGTGGGGGCGCTGACCACCAAGCAGCGCGAGGCGGTTTCGGACTATTTCAAGAACCCCAGCCCGATTGCCGGTGCCAGCCCGGCGCCTGCCCCCGGCATGAACGGCCCGGGCGGCGCCAGCAATTCGATGATCAAGCTCGGCGGCACCATGGACCTGCCGAAAGGCCCGGGCGCGGAGTTCACCCGCAACCCCACCGACGCCACCGAGGCGCAGCGACGGGCACAGGAACAGCAGCGCCTGGAAGCGCTGAAGAAGGAGCTGGAGGAAGCGATCAGCAAGAGCCAGGCGCTGGAGCCGTTCAAGGACCAGCTGCTGCTGGATCTCACCCCGGAGGGCCTGCGCATCCAGATCGTGGACAAGCAGAACCGGGCGATGTTCGACCTCGGCAGCGCCCAGCTGATGCCCTATACCAGCGAGATCCTGCACGAGATCGCGGTGTTCGCGAACCGCGTCCCGAACCGGATCAGCCTGGCCGGCCATACCGACACCGCCAACTACGCCACCACCATCGGCTACAGCAACTGGGAGCTGAGCGCGGACCGTGCGAATGCCGCGCGCCGCGCGCTGCTGGAAGGCGGCATGGCGGCGGCCAAGGTGGTGCGGGTGGTCGGGTTCGGACCGGCAGTGCCGTTCGATGCCGCCAATCCGCTCAACCCGATCAACCGCCGCATCAGCATCGTGGTCATGACCAAGGAAGCGGAAGACGCCGCCCTCAGCCGGAACCAGGCGATGCCGTCGATTGCACCGCCGACCGCGGCCGCAGCCACACCCGCGCAGGCAACAACCCCTGCACCGGCAGCAACCGCCGCGCCGACGGCCAAACCCGGCGGCTGAGGCCCGCCGGGTGGACTCAGCGTTCGGCCCGCGCAGCGTGCCGGCGTTGGCCCTGCCCCCGCACCACGAAACGCTCGATGGTCAGCGCCTCCACGCCCATCGGCCCGTAGGCGTGCAGGCGGGTGGTGGAAATGCCGATCTCCGCCCCCAGCCCCAACTGGCCGCCATCGTTGAAGCGCGAGCTGGCGTTGACCATCACCGCCGAGCTGCGCACCGCGTCCACGAAGGCCTGCGCAGCCACCGGGTCGGCGGTGGCGATCACCTCGGTGTGGTCGGAGGTGAAACGGTGGATATGGGCGATCGCCTCGTCGATGGAATCGACCACCCGAATGGCGATGACCAGGTCTAGGAATTCGGCTGCGTAGTCGTCATCGCTGGCTTCCGCCAGCGTTGCATCGAAGGCGCGGGTCGCGGTGTCGCCACGCGATTCAACCCCGCAAGCCCGCAGCGCCGCCAGCGCGCGCGGCAGGAACGCGGCGGCGATGTCGCGATGCACCAGCAGGGTTTCCAGTGCATTGCAGACGCCCGGGCGCGAAGCCTTGCCGTCGATCAGCAGCCCCAGCGCCAGCTCGATGTCCGCGGCGCGGTCCACGTACAGGTGGCAGACGCCCTTGTAGTGCTTGATCACCGGCACGCGCGCATGCTCGGCGACGAAGCGGATCAGGCTCTCGCCGCCGCGCGGGATGGCCAGGTCGACCAGGTCGCTGAGCTGCAGCAGCTCCAGCACATGCTCCCGGGCAGTGTCGGCAACCAGCGATACCGCCGCTTCCGGCAGGGCGGCATCGCGCAGCGCCGCATGCAGGCAGGCGGCGATGGCTGCATTGCTGGCCGCCGCTTCGGACCCGCCGCGCAACAGCACCGCGTTGCCGGCCTTCAGGCACAGTGCTGCCGCCTCCGCAGTCACGTTGGGCCGTGCTTCGTAGATCATCGCCACCAGCCCCAGCGGGATGCGCTGGCGTTCGACCACCAGCCCGTTCGGACGTACGTCGCGGCGGGTCACTTCGCCCAGCGGATCGTCCTGCGCGGCCACCTCGCGCAGCGCCTCGGCCATGCCGCGCACACGCTCGGGGCTGAGCGCGAGGCGGTCCAGGGTCGCCTTGCCTGCCCCGGCCAGGCGTGCACGTTCCAGATCGCCGCCGTTGGCGGCAAGGATCGCGTCCTGCCCGTCCAGCAGCCGTTCGGCCATGCCTTCCAGCAGGGCGCGTCGGGTTGCCGCGTCGGCTGCGGCGATCGCCGCCTGCGCCGCGCGCGCCGCCAGTGCCAGCTCGCGCACGTAACCGCTCATGCCGTGGTCTCCCCGTTGGTGTCGATGGGCGACGGGCCGGCTGCCTGCAGCAGGACCAGATCGTCGCGGTGGATCATCGCTTCGTTGTAGTGGAACCCCAGCACGGCTTCGATCTCGCGGCTGTGGCGACCGGCGATGCGCGCACCGTCTTGCGCGTTGTACTGCGCCTGGCCACGTGCCAGCACACTACCGTCCGCAGCCCGCACCTCGATCACGTCGCCGCGGCGGAAATCGCCGGCCACGGCGCGCACGCCACCGGGCAGCAGCGAAGCGCCGCGCAGCAATGCGGCGCACGCGCCTGCGTCGATCTCCAGCGCACCTGCCGCGGGCGCATGCCGCAACCACTGCTTGCGGGCGCGCAGGCGGCTGCCCTGCGCATCCACCAAGGTGCCGTGCAGCCTGCCCTGCCCCAGCGCCGCTACGGTGGTGGCATCGCGGCCACTGAACAGCGCGGTGGAGATGCCCGCGGTCGCGGCCTTGGCGGCGGCTTCCAGCTTGGTGCGCATGCCGCCCGTGCCCAGCGCCCCGGCATCGCCGGCCATCGCCAGTACCGCCGGCGTGATGGTCTCGACGCGCGCCACCGGCTGCGCGTCCGGGTCCTGACCGGGATGACCGCTGTACAGGCCGGCAATATCCGTGGCGATCAGCAACAGCTCTGCATCCACCAGCGAGGCCACCGCAGCGGCGAGGTTGTCGTTGTCGCCGAGTTTCAGTTCATCGACGGCGACCGTGTCGTTCTCGTTGACCACCGGCACCGCGCCCAGCCGCAGCAGCTCCAGCAGCGCGCTGCGCGCGTTGAGGTAGCGGCGGCGGTCGCGCAGATCCTCATGGGTCAACAGGACCTGTGCCACCGGCGCTTCGAAGAAGCGCTGCCACAGACCGATCAGCTGGGCCTGTCCCAGCGCAGCCAGCGCCTGCTTGGCGGCGATGGTGGGTGCCCCACCGCCAGCCCGGGGCAAGACCGCGCGCCCGGCCGCGACCGCCCCGGACGACACGATGACCACCTCGCGCCCGGCCTGGCGGCTGGCCAGCACGAACTGCGCCAGCCCCAGCGCGAAGCGCGGGCTCAGGCCACCACCCTCGGCGGCAAGCAGGCTGCTGCCGACCTTCAGCACCGCGCGTTTCCACGGCGGCAGGATCTGGGCGGGGAAGGCCTGCGTGTCCATCACTCAATGCGTCTTCCATTCGTGGACGACGATGTCCGATGCGCCATTCACCGCCAACGGATCGGCCGCCGCGATCCTGCGCGCCTCCTCCACCCCGGCGATGCCGCGCAGCAGGTAGGCGCCGCCGCTGCCGTCGGTGAAGCCGCCGCTGGTTTCCAGCACGCCGCGTTCGCGCAATCCATCAAGGAAGGCGGCATGCGCCGGCAGCAGGCCGGCATCGAATCCAGGCCGGCGCAGCACCAGCACCAGATGGCGCAGGCGCGTGGCGCTCACAGCGCCTCCCAGCGCGCACGCAGCACGTCCAGCCGCAGGTCCGCGGGGGCGCCCGGCGAAGTCCGCGCGGCCAGCGAACCTTCCGGCGTGCGGCCTTGCCCGGCGGTGTCGCTGCTTGCCGCCGCGGCCTTGTAGGCCTCGCGGAACGGCACGCCGGCGATCGCCGCCTCCACGGCCACGTCGGTGGCGTACATGCCGGAATCGATCGCCGCG
>ERZ778017.1295-NODE-1295-length-25597-cov-11.433560_pt1 | contig 25597 bp, 24 predicted proteins | sample MGYA00375747_ERZ778017 | MGnify/ENA primary metagenome ERZ778017 (study PRJEB29350, sample SAMN05509838) | bioreactor metagenome | biome: bioreactor; material: wastewater | place: South Africa: University of Cape Town | collected 2014-03-17 ...
ATGGCGAAAGTCCAGGGGCCTCTGAGGGCCGGAAAGTGTGACGTTCCCGACATCTCTGTGGACGATCGGGGCGAGGTGTGGAAGCTTCCGGACCGGATCCTCACGGAAGTCCGACTTCCTCACGTCCCTGTGACGCCTCTCCCACGAAAGCCTCACGTCCTGGGCTCCTCATGGGGGTCACAGCCTGCCAGGACCCCATGAGGAGCCCAGGACCCCCTCGGACGGCCGGCCGCCCCCCGCACCCCCGCCCAATCGGGAACCGACCGCCTTACGCCGCGCTGCGCGTCGTGCCTGCCGCGCGTTCGCGCTGCTGCTGGTCGATCCTCCGGCGGAGGCCGAAGAAGTAATCGGCGCCGCTGATGATGGTCACTGCGACGGCGGCGTAGACGAGGATGTCGACCCAGGCGGGTGAGGGGTTGGTGGCGATCAGGGCGATCACGGCGGCGATCTGGAGGACCGTCTTCGCCTTGCCGAGCCAGGAGGCGGCGATCACGAGGCCGCGCTCGGCGGCGATCGTGCGGAGGATGGTGACGGCGACCTCGCGGGCGATGATCACCATCGCCACCCAGGCTTCGAGGCGGCCGAGCGAGACCAGGGAGACGAGGGCGCCGATGATCAGGAGCTTGTCGGCGAGCGGGTCCATCAGCTTGCCGAAGGTGGTGATCGAGTTGCGCGAGCGGGCGATGTAGCCGTCGAGGCCGTCGGTGAGGGCCGCTGCGGCGAAGACCGCCGCCGCGATGACGTCGCCGTTCGGCATTTCCACCAGCAGCGCGACGACGACCACGGGCACCGCGAGGATGCGCAGCATCGTCAGCGCGTTGGGCAGGTTGAGCGGGAACACCGGCCCCTCAGTCTGACGCAGCGGCGCCCGCCGCGGGCGCGGGGGCCGCGGCTGCAGCGGCCGCATCACGGGCGGCGAAGTACTCCTCGCCCTCGATGCTGATGTGGGGCACCAGGCGGTCAAGCCAACCCGGCATCCACCAGGCCCACTTCCCCATCAGCTCCATCACCGCCGGCACCAGCAGGCAGCGGACGACGGTCGAGTCGATCGCGATCGCCACCGCCAGGCCGACCCCGAACTCCTTCACCACCGGGTCCCCGCTGAGCACGAAGCTGGCGAAGACGCAGACCATGATCCCCGCCGCGGAGGTGATCACCCGGCCGGTGTTGGCGAGCCCTTCGACCACCGCGCGCCGCTCGTCGCCGTACTCGACGTAGTGCTCTTTCATCTGGGTCATGAGGAAGACCTCGTAGTCCATCGAGAGCCCGAAGAGGATCGCGAACATCAATAACGGCACGAAGCTGACGATCGGGATCGAGTGGTCCAACCCGATCAGCGAGGAGCCCCAGCCGAGCTGGAAGACGGCGGTGACCACACCGTAGGAGGCGGCGACCGAGATCAGGTTCATCGCCGCCGCCTTGATCGGCACCAGGATCGAGCGGAAGGCCATCAGCAGGACGAGGAAGCTGAGCCCGACCACGACCGCGATCATCAGCGGCAGCTTTTCGGCGATCTGGTTGGCGAGGTCGATGTAGCCGGCCGTCTGGCCGCCGACGAACGACTGGGCCTTCGTCCCTTCCAACGCCCCCGGGACAACTTCGTCACGAAGGTTTTCCACCAGCGTCACGGTCTTGTCGGCCCACGGCTCCGATTTCGAGATCACCGTGAAAACGGCAACCTTCTTGTCTTCGGAGAGCGTCGGTTCGGTGACCGCGGCGACGTCGGCGGCGCCGCCGATCGCCTTCTGCAGCGTCGGCAGGACTTGCTGCGCTTCTTCGGGCGAGGTGAACTGCGAGGCGATCAGGAGCGGTCCGTTGACGCCGGGGCCGAAGCCCGCGTTCAACCCGTCGTAGGCCTGGCGCGAGGTCGTTTCCTTCGGCAGCGCGCTGATGTCGTTCTGGCCCAGCTGCAGCTGGAAGATCGGCAGCGCCAGGATCGCGAGCACGACCAGCGCCGCGATCGCCGAGCGCCACGGCATCCGCACGATCCGTTCCGCCCAGCTGCGCCAGCCGTGCGGCTCCTTGTCGTCGGGGTGCGTCTTGCCGAGGTGGAAACGCAGGCTGTTGATGTGGGGACCGAGCGCGCCCAGCATCGCGGGCAGGAGCGTCGCCGCCGCGCAGACCGCGATCACCACCGCGACCGCGGCGGTGAAGCCGAGCGTCGTCACCAGCGGGATCCCGGCGACGGCGAGCGAGCAGAGCGCGATCACCACGGTGAAGCCGGCGAAGACGACGGCGCCGCCCGCCGTCGCGGTCGCCCGCGCGATCGACTCGCGCAGCTCCATGCCTTCCTTCAGCTGCAGTTTGTGACGGGTGACGATGAAGAGCGCGTAGTCGATGCCGACGCCGAGGCCGATCATCGTCGCCAGCGTCGCCGCCACCCCCGGCACCTCGAGCACGTGCTCGAGCAGCTTGATGATCGACAGCGTGCAGATCAGGCCGATCAGCGCGCCGACGATCGGCAGCATCATCGCCGTCGCCGTGCCGAAGGCGAACAGCAGGATGATCACCGCCGCGATCAGGCCGATCAGCTCCGATTTCTCGGTCGACGGCTTGGAGAGCTGGTTGCCGACGTAGCCGCCGATCGAGGCGTTCCCGCCCGCCGCCTCGAACGGCTGCGCCGCGTCGAGCAGCGCCTGCGACTGGTCTTCGGTGATTTCGCCGGGACCGACGCCGAGGACGACCGGGATGTAGCCGATGTTCGGGTGGCTCTGACTCAGCGTCTGCGCGCCCGGCGTGAGCGGGCTCATCGCCGAGTTGACGTCGGGCTCGGCTTCCAGTTTCTTGACGGTTTCTTCGACCGCCTTCGCGTACTTGCCTTCGGTCAGCTTCGCCCCCGCGGGCGCTTCCAGCACCAGCGGGTTCGACCCGTACGCCTGCTCGGGCAGGTTTTCTTCGAGAAGTTCGGTCGCCTGGGTCGAGCCGGTGCCCGGCAGCGTCAGGTTTTCGCTCGTCTTCGAGCCGGAGGCGTTGCTGATCGCAAGAAGCGCGATCGCGAGCACGATCCAGGCGCTGATCACGGGCCAGTGATGGCGCGAGCACCAGCGACCGATCGCGTAGAGGGGCCCGGTCATCGCGGGCAGTATTCCTCAATTAAGGGCTGCCGACCACCGCAAAATTAAGTGTGCTCGATGAGGGTCGACTCTCTATTCGGCGGGCGGCTCGGCGGTGCCGTTCTCGAACGGGGCCGGGACCGAGGCGAGCGGCCCGGCGCCGAGCGCCTGGCGCAGCAGGGTCAGGTGCTGGGCCTGGTTCGCGACCGTCGAGGCGAGCAGCGAGCGCGGCCAGCTCGCTTCCAGCTTGGAGATCGCGCTCAGCTCCTCGTCGACCGTCGCGCTTTCCACTTCGTAGAGGAAGACGAGACGTTCCCGGTCGCTTTCCAGACCGCTCGTGTCGAGCGGCTCCGCGGTCGGTTCGGCGGGGCTCCCGAGGCCGCGCAGCGCCTTCAGCACCGCGTCGACGTGTTCCCCTTCCTGGGCACAGAAGTAGGCCGCCATGCGGGCGAGCCGCGGCGGCAGCTCCCGGCCCACGGCGCCGAAGGCTTCGACCGCCGCTTCCTGGCGGGCCAGGACCTTGTCGAGGAGCTGCGCGTCGGCCTGCGCCTCGGCCGACGGCTGGGGTGCCGCGGCCTCCGTCGCCACGGCGGTCGAAGACCCTCCCCCACCGCAACCAGCGAAGATGCCGGTGATGAGAAGGACTGCAAGCGCCGCGCCGCCCCTGGTGATTCGGTTCGGTGCCATGGATCGACGGCCAACCATATGAGCTCGGCGAAGGCGAGGCGCGCGGCCGCGCTGACGGAGCTCGCGGCCGAGGTCCACGACTGCTTCAAATGCCCGCGCCTGGTCGCCTGGCGCGAGGCCGAGGCCGCCGACCCGCCGAAGCGCTTCCGCGGCCAGGACTACTGGGCGCGCCCGATCAGCGGCTTCGGCGACCCGGAGGCGCGGATCCTGCTCGTCGGCCTCGCCCCCGCCGCCCACGGCGCCAACCGCACCGGCCGCATGTTCACCGGCGACCGCTCCGGCGATTGGCTCTTCGCCGCCATGCACCGGGCCGGGCTCGCCAACCAGCCGACCGCGGTGAGCCGCGACGACGGCCTGCGGCTGCGCGACGCCTACATCGCCGCCGTCGTCCGCTGCGCACCGCCCGCCAACAAGCCGACGCCGGCGGAGCGCGACAACTGCCTCCCTTACCTGGAGCGCGAGCTGGAGATCCTCGACCGCGCCCGCGTCGTCGTCGCGCTCGGCAAATTCGGCTGGGACGGGTTCCTCAAAGCGGCGGCCACGATCGGCATCGCCACCCCGCGCCCGAAGCCGCGCTTCGGCCACGGCGCCGAAGCCCCGCTGGACGACCGCCTCACCCTGCTCGGCTGCTTCCACCCGAGCCAGCAGAACACCTTCACCGGCAAGCTCACGGTGCCGATGATCGATGCCGTCTTCGCCCGCGCGAAGGAGCTCGCCGCGCCTTCTCATTAGGCGTCCTCCCCACTTTTTGAAAAATCTATTGGAGCGCGGGAACGCTCTCCACCTATATGGGAGTCTCCTCCAAAGACCCCGCCGGTGGGCGACGGGGCGTGACGACGGAGGTGTGGCGAATGGCGATGCGGCGACCGCGGATCAAGCGGACCACGGAGTCGTTCAAATCACCGGAAGGCGACGTCTACCTGCGCCGCCCGAGCTCCGAACGCGACGTGAAGATCGAGAAGCCGCGCGAGCTCGACGAACGGCTGCTGGAGGCACTCGACGGCGCCCACACGCTGGAGCAGCTGCACCTCGAGTTCGGCGACGAGTTGGTCGACGACACGATCACCCAGCTGCTGGAGCTCGAGGTGCTCGAGGACGCCGCCGACGACGACCTCATCGACCCCACCGAGTACGCCCGCTTCGACCGCCAGCTGCGCTACTTCTCCGACATCGCCCGCAACGGCCTGGTGCCCTCGGAGTGCCAGCGGCGGCTACGCGAGGCGAAGGTCGCGGTGCTCGGCGTCGGCGGGCTCGGCGGCTGGACCGCGATGGCGCTGGCGACCTGCGGGATCGGCGAGCTGTGGCTGATCGACGGCGACCGGGTCGAGATCTCGAACCTCAACCGCCAGATCCTCTATTCGGTCGCCGACCTCGGGCTGTTGAAGGTGGAGGTCGCGGCGGCGCGCCTGCGCGCCTTCAACCCGGAGGCGAAGATCACGGCGACGGCGCGGCGCCTCGGCAGTGCGGTCGAGATCGCCGACTTCATCGACGGCGCCGACGTGGTCATCGACGCGATCGACTGGCCCGCCTTCGAAGTCGAGGTCTGGTGCAACGAAGCCTGCTTCGAAACCGGGATCCCCTACATCACGATGAGCCACTTCCCGCCGATCGCGCGGGTCGGGCCGCTCTACGTCCCCGGGGTGACCGGCTGTTACGCCTGCCAGACGATCGCCTGGCGGCGCGACTATCCGCTGCTCGACGCGGCGATCGACGCACAACGGGCGAAACCGAGCCCGGCGGCGACGATCGGGCCCGCCTGCGGGCTGATCGGCGGCCAGATCGGGATGGAGATCATGCACCAGCTGACCGGCCTGGCGACCCCCTCCACGCAGGGCGTCGAACACATCTACGACCTGCGGACGATGGAGGTCGAACGCAAAGAAGTCGTCCCGGAGCCCGACTGTCCGGTCTGCGGGAATCTTCCCCACGCGGGCCCGCCGGCGGTGAAGGAGACAGCGGACGGGTAGCTTCGGCGGTGTGAGGCTCCTCGCATTTGCCGTGACCGTGATCTGCGCAGCGCTCCTCGCCGCCGGGTGCGGCGGCGGAGGCTCCGGCGGCTCGAACACGACGGCGCCGCCGGGCGGTGGGACGAACGGCGGCGGCACGCCGAAGAAGGCGACCGCCCCGAACGCCCCGGCGGGCTCCAAGGTCGTCGACTGCAAGGAGAGCGCCGCCACCGTCGAAGGCCTCCGCGCCACCGCGGTCGACTGCGGCACGGCCCGCGCGACGATGCTCCGCTGGGGCCGAGCCGGCGCCTGCGACCTCGCCGCGAACGCCTCCCGCGGCTCCTGCTCGATCGACGGCTTCCGCTGTCAGGCGGTGAGGGTCGACAAGGGCGTCGCCGTCAGCTGCGCCCACCCCGGCAGCGACGTCGCCTTCGTCGCCAAGCGCCAGCCGGCCGGGTAGGTGAGTTCGCAGTTATCCGCGCTATCCGCGGATTTCTGCGAACTCACCGTGGTTGGGCCCGCCTGGGGCCAACCGCCTAGCGCGAGCTCAGCCGTTCGATCACGTGGCCGCGGCCCTCGAAGAAGAGGAGGAACCAGGCGAAGGGGGCGATGCTCGCGTCGAAGAGGGCGATCACGATCGAGCCCAGGAAGACGGCGGCGATGAAGAAGCCGCGGGCCATGTTTTCGCGCTCCGTCTCCGCGTCGATCGTGGTCAGCCCGGCGCGCCGCGCGTCCCAGCTCATCCACTGCCCGATCAGGACGACCGCCGCCAGGTTCGCCGAGTAGACGACGACCGCCGGCAGCTCTCCGCCGTAATCGCCCAGCACCTGGCTGGAGAACGGGATCAGGACGAGGAAGCCGAGGTAGAGCATGTTCAGCGCGATCAGCCGCGAGTCGAACGCCTTCACCTCGCTGAAGAACGAGTGGTGGACGATCCAGAAGCGGGCGATCACGGCGAAGCTGATCGCGTAGGCGAGCAGCGCTTCCCGCTGCTCCCAGAGCGCGTGGGCGAGCTTGTCGTGAGGCAGCCCGGACTTGACCGAGATCCCGAGGACAAGCAGCGTGATCGCGATCGAGAACACCCCGTCGCTGAAGGCGACGATGCGCGAGAACTCGACCTCGTGCTCCTCGCGTTTCCTCACCTTCCGCTCGCGCGCCACCGCGGCATCATCGAGATCGGCGCTGACGGAACCGCCCCGTCAACCGGGATGCGAAAGCCGGGGCGGGGCGGGAGCAGGGTGCCCGCCACCGCCCCGGCCCTCGCGGTGCAGGCCGGCCCGCAGGGGAGGCGCCGGCCTGGCGGGTGCTCGGCGGCACCGTGGCGGTGCTGCACAGCGCACCTGGCGCCGTCTGCCAGGGAGAACAGGACGGCGGCCATCTCGGAAGCTCCTATCCGGCCTTCTGGCGCGTATGGCCTTTGTGTTTCTCGGCGTGCCGGTGCTTGCAACCGTTAGCGATCTTCGGTCGCACGTGCAGGCTCGCTCCGTTCTGTGCGCTGAACAGGGCACTCGCGCGCTGGGTCTTGCGGCAGATGTTTTCGGAGTTGGTCAGCAGGCCGTAGCGCTTGCCACCCTTCATTTCGAGAACGAAGCGCGAGACCGGCGCGTCGGGAACAGCTTCGAAAGTGTTGCGGATGCCCTGGTGCCTGGTGGTGTCGACTTTCCCCTTGAGCAGGATCCGTACCTGGCCGTTGAGTTCGGCGACCAGCGCAGGCAGCTTGTAGCCGAAACCGCCCACCAGATAGACCGGGCCCTTCAGCGGGTCGTCGAGCAGCGGCGTCCACGCTTTTGCGTGCCCGTAAATTGACGTCTTCGGGCAGTTGCCGGCAATGAGCACCGGCCGGGTGCAAACCTTGTCGAGATTGCCCTGGTCGAGGAACTCGGCATGAGGCAGACCGACCTGGGCGCGGGCGATGTTGGCGTAGGTGCCGTGCTTGGGGTAGGTGACGACCGCCTTCAGCGCCGGGTGGCCGGTGCGCTTGGTGGCGCCCTTCAGGCTCAGCTCCAGGTGGGGCTTGAACTGCAGGCCCGCGCAGCCGCCAACCTGGAAGCGGTTCTGGAGCGGCGCGACGTTGCCGGTGGTCGAGATCGCCTGGCCCGAGATCGCCATTGCTTCGCAGCTCGTCGGATTGAGCGTGAAGCCCCCCGGGTGGTCTAGGTTCACGGCGATCGAGCGGACGTCGAGCGGGATGCCTTCGAGGATCGTCGGCAGCGGATCGGTCTTGGCGGTGATCTCGGTCGTTTCGGGGTCGACGAAGAGGGCGGTGCGGACCGTCACCACGCCGAGGTCGAACGGCCCGGCTACCGCGGGGACGATGTTCACCATCGAGATCGGCGCGCCCCTGTAGGGGCCGGCGAGGTAGGCCTTGCCCTGGGCGTAGTAGGGCTGGGAGCCCGCCCCCGCACCCACGGTGACCGTACCGATCTGGCTCGCCACGGGGCAAGAGGGACCGGCCTGCTCCAGGGCGCCGTCGCCGGGCTTGTCGCGCGACTCCGCCTGGGCGATCTGGGCCTCTGAGCAATAGGGGATACCGGCGAGCTTGCCGGTCAGGCCGGGCGGCAGGCTGAGGTTGAGGCTCTGGAGGCGTTGGCTGCCGTCTTCGCGGCTCAGCTTCAGCACGAAGGGGCTGTAGAGGCCGGCGTTGGTGAAGGTGGTGCCTGCTTCGAAGCTCGGCGCGTTGGGCTGCTGGGCTTCGGTCGCCGGGCAGGGGCCGCCGTTCGCCCCGCCTTCGACCGGGAAGGAGTCCCGGTAGGTGACGGGCGGCGTCTGCGGCGCCGACGAGGGCGTCAACACGCTCGTCGTCGTCTTCTGCCCACAGGTCTGCGGGTTGAGCAACGCCGCCTGGGACCCGCCGAAGAAGTGCAGATCCAGTTCGGTGAACGGAAGCTGCGGGTTTTCCGTAAAGGTCGTGGTCAGGCGCCCCGTCGCCTCGTCGGCTTCGACGTGGCCGGCGAGCTTGACGATCGTGCCGGTTTCAGGGTCTTCGATCACGACGTAGATGGCAAGGAGGCTGCGGAAGGGGTTGTCGAACTGCTTCGCCAGATACACCGAGCCGTCGAGGGTGTGTTCGATCAGCGGCGTCGTGACTTCCACGGTGCCGATCTTCGAGGGATTCGGACACTGCGCGGGCTGGCCGTCGAAGCGGATCGGCGTCCCGCCGAGCGGCGACACGAGGCCGATCTGCGCACTGGTGCAGGCGCCGAGTCCGTTGGCGCTCGAGGGGTTGACGACGACGCCTTCGGGCAGCGTGACGGTGGTGTCGCGGAGGGTCGGGTTGGCGAGGCCCTTGGGGTTGGCGAAGCTTTCGCCGGGCAGGTCTTCGTTGTAGGGGAGGTTGAGCTTCGCCTCGTAGCCGGAGGGGGTGTCGGCGCTGCGGACCACGGGCTGCAGCTTCAGCGTCGCCGGCGCCGCTGGGCCACCGAACTGGAGGCTCCCGCACCCTTCAACCGGCGGCGCTTCGGCGACGGCGGTGCTCCAGGCGGGGTCACTCAGGAGGGGCGCGCCATCGGCGTCGAAGGCACCCGGTTCCTGCCAGGAGTCGACCGCGATCGTCGTCAGCACGCCCTTGCCGTCGCAGGCGGTCGGGTCGGTGATAAACGGGCGCTGTTGGATCCCGGCGTCGCAACTGCCGACCGATTCCGGGCCACTATCGACGGTAGTGACTTCCTGCATGCAACCGGGACCTGAGAAGGCGGCTGGGCCGATTGGGCCGAAGCCGCGCCAGGCGTCGTGGCCGGCGGCGGACGGAGTGCCCCAGATGGCGAGCTTGCTGGAGTAGACGGTCGCCAGGCCCGAGGCGTTGCGCACGGTCGCGTCGATCGCATAGTCGCGCGCCGGGTCGAGGCCGAAGTGGATCATGGTGACCAAGGAGGGGTTGCTGATGTGGAAGCCGAGCAGGGCGGGTTCGCCGAAGGCGGGTTCGAGGTTGTAGACCGGGACGGAGAACCAGAGCGCGGGCGCGGGATCCGGCCTCGCACCCCATGGGAAGGCCAGGACGGGCAGGTAGGCGAGCCCGACCACCGCGTCGTTGGGGCAGAAGCCCTGCTGCAAGAGCGCTTCCTGCGAACAGCGAGGCGTCGCGGTCGGGTTGCCGACGAAGCCGGGTGGCAGCTTGACGACGATGTCCTTGGCAGAGCCTTCGGGCAACGAGCCGGTGCCGACCGGGTGGGTCTGGAAGGTGAAGGAGGTGGCGGAGAGGAACGGGTGCCCGCCGGCGCGGACATCGGGCACGGCGCCGATCCCCAGGGGCGCGTATTTCCCGGTGCCTTCACCCGCGAAGGAGCCGGCGAGGAAGCTGCCGGCTTCGATCGGCAGCGCCGCGCGGGCGGCCGCCGGCGCGGTGGACCCGAGCGCGAGGCAGGCGACGCCCGCCAGGAGCGCCCTTGCGATGGCGCGTTTCACTTCGAACCTCCCCGGTCGCCCTTGGCGGGTCGATGGTGAGCACGCGCCCGGTGCCGAGCGGGCTTGCGCCTCGAGACGCAGCGCTTGCCGCGGCGGACCTGGCGCTTGCCACATCGACGGGTATGGGGGCGCTCGTTGCCCTCGCCGGCGAAGGCGGCGCTGGCGGCACCCGGCGCCGCGGGCGGGGAGCCGACGGGGCCGCGGCAGTCGACGCCGCCGCAGGGAGGCGGGGGCGCCGGAGGCGAGGCGAAGCCGCCTCCGACCCTGGCGTCGTAGATGTCGTAGGCATGGTCGGTGTCCTGCGCGCTGAGCTGGGAGGAGCTGAGGAAGTAGACGTCGCTGCCGGTGGGGGAGGTGCCGATCAGAAAGTCGGAGCTCTGACTGCGGCCGGTGGAGATCAGGGAGAGGCGACCGTCACGCCAGGCGTAGAGGTCGTAGATGGCTTCGTTGCTGCGCTGCACCCCTTCGACGTTGGTGGCCTGCGGCAGCAGCTGGTCGGTGGTGGCAAAGACGACCGTGCTGCCGTCGGCGGAAAGGCCGCCGTAGCGTTCGAACGGGATGCCCCTGCTAGGGAGGGCCGCGCCGGTTTCGAAGTTGGTGCCGAAGACGGGGCCGCGCCCGGCGGATCCAGCGGATGTCACGTTGCCGAGGATCGGCAGGCCCACCGGGCTGCAGGAGACGCAGTCGATCTGGCCGGTTGAGGCGTCGTAGCGGTAGAGGGCGCTGGTGCCGCGGTTGTCGTAGCCGCTGAGACGACTCACCGAAGTGAACACCAGAGCCGAGCCGTCATGATCGACGGCTGCTGCGGTTGGGAGCAGCGACGATTCAATCGCTTCGGTGCGAAGCGGCTTGCCTTCAGTGGCTACTGCCAAGCGACCGCCTTTCAAGTTCGTCACATAGGCGATTCCCGCCCCTTGGCGCCACAAGTAGAGGTTTCGGCTGATGACGGAGCCGTTTTGTGAAACGGAGCCGTTTTCTGCGCAGGTACGTCCCTGGCCCGGAACGAGCCGGCCGCAGGCGAGGAAGTAGGCCGCGCGGCCGTCTTCGGCGACGAGCGTCGAGTACGGCGCCAAAAACGAGAGAGCGATGCCGCCGTTCGGGCTGACGCCGGCGCTCACTTCGCCGCCGGGTTGACTCACCGAGAGGCGGGTGAGCTTGCTGCTTGCCGTTTCGTACATGTAGAGGTCGGCGTTGCCGGGCCCTTCGGTCGTCTTTTCGGGGGTCGAGGGATCGTCGTCGGGGAGGGCGGATTCGGTGACGAAGAAGACCCGCGAGAAGTCGGGGGTGGCGCCGACGAAGCTGGCGCCGTAGTCGGGGACCCCGGCGGGCGGCCTGGAGATGTCGATGGACTCACCACCTTCGCCCAGGTAGAGGTCGGAGACGTAGGAGCTGCCCGAGGGGCCGCCGAAATTGCACGCCGCGGGACGGTTGGATTCAGGCGTTGCGGATTTGGGGTCCGGGCTAAGGAAGACGACGCGCGAGCCGTCGACGGAGACACTCTCCCGATGGCTTGCCGACCCGGCCAGGGTCGCCCCGCAGGGGCTGGTCGGAGTGCCGTCGCTGTCGAGCCCGGCGAGGCGCAGGCCGCCGCCCTGGGTCCATTCGTAGAGCTGTCGGGCACCCGCTTCGGTCGTGTCTTCGCCCAGCAGGTGCGCCCTCGTCGCGAAGAGGAGGTGGCTGCCGTCGGGGCTGAGTTCCCAGAATGAAGTGGGAGCTACGACCGCCGCCGCCGAGGGGGGAGCGACCTGCGTGAACACGCCGTTTGCGCCACGGAGCCAGAAGCCCGTCACGGTCTTTTCGCCGGTGGCGAAGTCGACGAGCGTTTCCTGCAACACAACCGTGGATAGATCCGCGGAAGCGGTCTCCAAGATGAATTGGGGTTCCTGCCCGGCGGGCGCGGCCCGGCCGGCCGACTCCACCTGCCAAGCCGAAGGTGCGCCGCGGCGGGACAGGTACCAGTTTTCGCTACCGCCGTCGGGCAGCGGGTTGGGACCGGTTCCGATGTCGGTCCAGGCGACGCCGCCCGGTTCGCTGCCGGGAACGGCGAGCGGGACGAAGTTGGAATGGGTAGCGCTGACGATCGGCGAGGTGATCGCGTCGGCGCCGTGCTTGTCGGCGCTCGTGACCAGCTCGTAGGCACGGCATTCGTGCAGCTCTGAGGACGGAGAGGGCTCGAGGCGCAGCGAGGAGTTCGGGCAGCTCGCTCCTTCGGGCGCGGGCGGGTAGGTGAAGAGCGAGAGCACGCCGCCATCGGCGGTGCCGGCGACGTTGGTGGCGAGAAGGCGGTAGCGATAGGCCGCTTCGGGCTGAAGGCCGGAAGCGGCAGCGCTGACTTCGACCGCGGCCCCGCCCGAGCCGGGTGCCGGCACACAGGGAGCTTCCTGATCCGGGGCGGCGCTCGCGAATCCGCCGGCTTCGAACTGGACGAGCGGGACAAGCTGGAAGCGGCAGGCGATGACCGCGGAGTTGCGTGGGTTGACGGTGCCGGTCAGGGTCGCCGTGGTGGCACCGACGCCGGATGGAGGCCCGGTGGTCACCGTGGGGACGCCGGCCGGCGTGGTGAAGGTCTCCACACCGGTTTCCGGTTCCCCGCCGATGCTCTTGGCCACGAGCCGGACCTCGTACTCGGTATTGGGTTCCAGTTCGCCGGCCGTGACCGAGACCGAGACGAACGAGGTGCCGTTGCCCGCGTCGCCTTCCGGGCTGGGAACCTTGGTCCAGGTCGAGGCGCCGAGAGTACGGTATTCGAACCGCCACCTCGTGGCGCCGCCTTCGGCGTTGACTTCGCCGGAGAAGCAGGCTTCGGTCGCGGTCGGGGCGCTCGTGCATGGCGCGCTCGGCGGTTCGACCGGGTTGATCTTGACTATGGGCGCCGCGGCGGCGGGTTCGAAGGTGGCTTCGAGAGTGAGCGGTTCGACGAAGAGAAAGCCCGTTTCACAGGGATTGGTGGTCCCCGTACAGGTCCCTTCGACGCCGGTGGAGCTTTTCTTCGTCCAGCCCGCGAAGGTGGAGCCAGGGCCAGCGGTGACGGTCAGCGCCGCCCCGAATCCATAGGGGTGGCTGCAGGCACCGGCCTCTTCGCCGACGATGTTGCTGCAGTTGATGAAGCCGTCTTCACTGGCGACCTTGCCGGTGCCCGTGCCGCCGAGTTCGATCTTCAGTTCTTCGGCCGCCGCATCGGCCGCAGGCGGAAGCAAGAAGATCAGGACGAAAGCGAACGCAACTCGTGCCCATATGCGTCGCATGTTTCGCTGGGGTCGCCTCCGGCTCACTGCTTCCTCCTCGGCTCGCTTCCTGGTAAGCCAGCCCAAGCTAGATCGTCCGGCTATGGCGCGATAGCAGCGTTTTCTGGTTGGCCCACCGAGCCGGCCAAGGCTCATCGGCGAGGCCCGGTGTGACGGTAGTTCCGACATTGGGGGACCAGATATCCGGGTGCACACAGCGTACGAGCGCGCCAACGGCGCTCGAACGAGCGTGAGTACGCAGCGAGGGCCCCTTCCCCACTCCGTTCTTCGAGCAGGCTTCGGACCTGGGCCCTCACCACCTTCAGCGGTTGGATCGTCCGTGGGCTGCCGCCGGTGACCTTGAAGAGGTAGTACACGGGATGCTGGGGTGCCGCGCGGGGCCTGGCCCTCACCGGGCCGACCAGCCGCCCCGAAGGGGCCGAGAAGGCCGCATGGACGACGGGTGCCGGCGCGATCCGGGGCACGACGGCGTAGGAGCCGCCAGTCACCGCCGAGGAGTCGGTCGACCACCGCTTGGCGACCGGGGCCCAGCCCTCGCCGCGTCGCAGCGCGGCCCGCGCACGGAGCACCTTCTTGCGACTCCGGTTGACCACCATCACGGTCTGGCGGACGGGCGGGAGCATGAAGGAGGATCTATGCCCTTTGTAATAGCGCTCGATCTGCGTGGACGTCGGGCTCGCGCCTACGCTGCTGTGGCGCTCGCGCAGGGCTTCTGAGGCGATTTCCACCTTCGCCTGGAACCTGCGCTCGGCAGGAGGCGCAGCATTCCCATGCGCCCCGCCCGCAGAGACCCGGCTTGCGACGAGCTTGCGGACGGCCGCCTGATCGATGCCCTCGGCTTCCGCCTCCTGCACCGCCCAGCGGGCTTCGATCAGGTACGAGAGCGCCTTGCGTTGTCGTGCCTGTCCCGGTGGCACTCCGCGGCCCGCGATCGCTTCCCACCGATGGAGGCTCGCAAGGCTGATCGGAACGGTGCCGACGATCCCCGCACTGCCGTCGGGCACGCGCGCGGGCCTCGGATTGCCGCCAGGGTCGGTGCTGCCGCAGCCGACGAGCCCGATCGCCAACAAGCAAGAGACCGCCACCAGGGCGCGCCGGAGGCCGTGAAATCCAGATGCGCGGCGCAAGAAGGCGATCTTCCTCATGGCCACATCGCCCCGGTCATCCTCAGTCGTGCCAGATGGACCCGGTCAGCGGCGTCCAGTTGGGTGGCGTGGTCGGGAACACGACATTGTTCGAGGAGACGAAGCAGATGAAGGCGTTGCCTCCCGCTCCGTTGTCGATCTGCGAGGTGAATTTCACCCCACCCGCTTCGGTCGTGACCCCGGGCTGGGCGACGTCGAGCTTGACGCCACCGGCCGCGCAGTTGGCGCCCGGTTGCTCATAGCTGCCGACCAACGTCCCGGCCACCGTAAGACCCAATGCCGAGTAGAACAGGTGGGCGTTTTCGATCGTCACCCGTCCCGCGCTCGCCCCGCACACCGGTTTTTTTTCGGCGTTCAGCGCGTTGCTGTAGATGACGACCGGCCACGCCGCGAACCTCGTCGGCGAGGTCCCGGCATATACCGGTGACGGGGTCGAGTTCTGGATGTCGGCGAACGTGACCCACCCCTCGGCGTCATTGCACACGGTGGTGCTCGTCACCGGGTTGTTCAGCAGGTCGATCCCGAAATAGGCATAGTTCGCCGGATTCGTGTTTGAGAATTTTTCTTTTTCCCCTTCGAACGCGCGGAGGCGCAACGTGCTCTGGGTGTTGGTGGCGAGGATGTTGGCTCCGTACCCCTTGAACGCAGGGGCGTTGTCGAAGTCGTCGCGGATCTTCGCTCCGGCTCCGCCTCCTGAGCAGAGGACGTTGGCCGTACATGCCACCGCTGACGCCGAGCTCGCCGCGATCGCCATCGTCACCGCCGCCACGAGGGCGACGAGCAACGCGATGTTCGTTGGTTTCTTGACCGACATGGATTCTTCAGAGGCACGACGGGGCCGGCCCTAAACTCGGGCCGGCCCCGCGTGCCGAGGCAAGAAGGTCATCCTCCTCATGACCAGATCGCCCCGGTCGTCCTCAGTCGTGCCAGACGGACCCGGTCAACGGCGTCCAGGTAGGCGCCGTGGTCGGGAACACGACATTGTTCGAGGAGACGAAGCAGATGAAGGCGTTGGCCCCCGCTCCGTTGTCGATCTGTGAGGTGAATTTGACGCCGCCAGCTTCGGCCGTGACCCCGGGCTGGGCGATGTCGAGTTTGACGCCACCGGCCGCGCAGTTGGCGCCCGGTTGCTCATAGCTGCCGACGAAAGTCCCGGCCGCCGTGGCGCCAAGTGCCGAGAAGAACAGGTGGGCGTTTTCGATCGTCACCCGTCCTGCGTTCGCCCCGCACACCGGTTTTTTTTCGGCGTTCAGCGCGTTGCTGTAGATCACGACCGGCCACGCCGCGAACCTCGTCGGCGAGGTCCCGGCATATACCGGTGACGGGGTCGAGTTCTGGATGTCGGCGAACGTGACCCACCCCTCGGCGTCATTGCACACGGTGGTGCTCGTCACCGGGTTGTTCAGCAGGTCGATCCCGAAATAGGCATAGTTCGCCGGATTCGTGTTTGAGAATTTTTCTTTTTCCCCTTCGAACGCGCGGAGGCGCAACGTGCTCTGGGTGTTGGTGGCGAGGATGTTGGCTCCGTACCCCTTGAACGCAGGGGCGTTGTCGAAGTCGTCGCGGATCTTCGCTCCGGCTCCGCCTCCTGAGCAGAGGATGTTGCCCGTACACGCCACCGCACCGGCGGATGGCACGGATATCGCCATCGCGGCAATTAGCGCCGCCGGCACGACGGCCGCCAGCATCATCGTCCGCAACCGTGAACCTGGCCTGCTGGCCTTTGATTTGGACGGCGAGAACAAACTCGCCAACTTCGCTTCGAGGTAGTGCATCCGGTAACCTCCAGAGATGGGTCCGTGTGGACCCGGTTTGGTTATGCGGCCAGGAACTTCCCGGGCCGGCCCCGTGGATGGAAGTCGCCGTTGCCCTTGCTGAGTACACGGCGGCTCCGTCTCCGGGAGCATCGAATTGGATAGCACGTCCTACCGTGCCCTGCATGGCGAGTTTGCGGACAAAAGCTCTCAAGATGCCGTGTGAGGTCCACGAGCTTGCCGGTATCTCTCGGTCGATGTAGGTCAGCGATGCGATCCACCCTTTTGGGGGATTGCCGCGACGGTCCGTTGAGTTGCCGGTATTTGTTTTGTCGCAATTTGCGTGAGATTTCTGTTTGGCTCATCCGTCCGTCCAGTCGCCTGCGCATGGTTGCTCAGAGCGCCAGGGCAGCGACCAAGCCGGCGAGCAGCGCCTCGGCAAGGGCGATCTCACCGTCGATTCCGAGTCCGCCGGCCGCCGCGCCGCAAAGCGCCTCGCACCAGGCGAGCGGCGTTCCCTGAACCCGGGCATCGGGCTTTCCGGCGGCGTCGAACTCCACGATGGAGATGCTCCCGGCGGCGGCGGAGACCTCCACGTCAGACCAGCCGCGCATGCCGCCGGCCGGCGGCACGACGTGCAGCTCGACCCTGCCGCTGACCGTCGGCCCGAGCGCGACGAACGGGGCGCTCAGGCGGATGAGGCCGGCGAGATCGCCGGCCATCCGCGGAGCGCCGTGCGGCGTCCAACGCCAGCGCCAACCGGCCGAGCGCAGAAGAGCCCGGCGCAACTGCGCCATCAACCCGGTCACCTCGTGCAGCGAGGCGCCGCGCCGGCCGCCGCCGCGCTCGTGGGCCAGGCCGACGGCGCGCAGCGCGGCCAGATCGCGCACCAGCGCGGCGTGGGTGAGACCCGGGACGAGTCGCAGCAACTCGGTGAAAGTCCGCGGGCCGTCGATCAGGGCGCGCAGGATCAAGCGACGACGGCGCTCCGCGATCACCTCGATGAGCCGCGACCCCAAGCCGTGCCTGGCGGCGACCACTTCGATCTCGGCCATGATCAGCGCTAGCTCGAGCCCGGCCTCGGTCAGGGCGCACCCGGTCGCGCGCCGGTCCCCGGCGAGCGGGTGCCGGCAGAGGAGCCCCATCCTCTCCAGCGCTTCGAGGCGGTGGCGCATGGTGCGCTCGGCGACACCGCGGCGCGCCTGCAGTTCGGCGAGCGACAGCGGTCCCTCCCGCAGCTCGCGCAACAGCCCGCGGGCCGGCTCCTGGGCGAGCAGCGCGAAGTAGCCGCCGCCGTCCTCGGGCGGGCGATCGCGGCGCGGATCCCCCACCGGACTCAGCGGCCCTCCGGAGGCCCGCCCGGCCGGATCGGTCTAACCACCCCTCTTCCGTGCAGCAGCGCCATCTCCCAACCTGCCTATTCCTCGTACCGAGATAAGTAGCGGAGAATACCAGACTAGTGAACCTACCTACACCTATCAATCGCACTGAAAGAACACCGACTAAACTACTTAGTAATGAGGAGTGACAAATACGAGGCGGTGGACAGCGTCAAGACCCCGTGGGGCGAGGTCGCCGAGCTGCGCGGCCGCCGACTCTCCCCCGGCCCGCAGCCGCGCGGGGCGGAGGCCACCAGGCGCCACCAGAGCGAACGGCTCTACGGCGCGGTGGTCGCGCTGGCCGCCGAGCAGGGCTACTCGAAGACGAGCCTTCGCGACCTGGCGCGCACCTCGGGCGTCACCGAGGTCAACTTCTACAAGTGCTTCCGCAGCAAGGACGAATGCTTCCTGGCGGCGGTCGACGAGCTCTACGGCACCAGCATCCGGATGGTGGAGGCTGGCTACGCGGGCGAGCGCGATTGGAGGCAACGGGTGCGCGCCGCGATCGGCGCGCTGATCGAGTTGATCGTCTCCCAACCGGCGGCAGCGCAGGTGTGCGTCGTCAACGTCTACGAAGCCGGGGCACCGGGCAGCGCGCGGGTCGAGCGGGCGTTGGCGCAGTTCGAGCGGCTGCTCGCGCGCAGCTTCGCGGCCTCGCCCGGCCGGGCGCTCCCCGGCGCGATCGTCGCCGCGCTCATCGCCGGAGTGCAGATGGTGATCCACAACCGCCTGCAGCGCGGCGACGTGGAGGTGCTGCCCGTCCTCGGCCCGGCGCTCGCCGACTGGGTGCTGAGCTACGCGGCGCCGCCGCCGGCCTTGCCCGTCCCTCCGGCGGCGCCCGACCGCCAGCGTAGGGCTGCAGCGCCCGCGGAGGTCCCCATGGAGGAGCGGCTGCTGCACGCGGTCGCCGAGGTCTGCGCAAACGAGGGCGTATCGCGTCTGACCGGCCAGGCGATCGTCGCCACGGCGCGGACCTCGCTGCGAGCGCTCTACCAGCACTTCCCCGGAGGCCCCGAAGAGGCCTTCCTGTTCGCCACCGAGGAGATCGTCGGGCGCTGCGTCGCCGTCTCCCGCGCTGCCTACGGGACGGCGAGGAGCTGGCCGGCCCAGATGAATGCCGTCAACCGCGAGCTGTTCGGCTACCTCGCCTCCGAGCCGGCCTTTGCAGCGACCGTGCTGGTCGAGGTGCTGGCAGCAGGCCCGAAAGCCTTGGCGCTGCGCGATCGGGTCCTGGCGCCGTTCGGCGAGCTTTTCGAGGGCGGCGAAGCGCTGGCACCCGAGGTTCCCGAAGTCGTCCGCGAGGCGATCGTCTTCTCCGTCTACTCGCTGGTCAGCCGTGAGATTGCCGAACGCGGGGTCGCGGGCGTGCCGGGGCTTGTCCCCACCGCCACCTACATGGAGCTGACGCCCTACCTCGGGGCGGCGGGCGCCGCAGCTGCCGCAGGGCGACTCGCCGAAGCGGCAGCAATCGCGGAGGGGCGACCCACAGCAAGATGATCGAGGGCGCCGATCTCCGCCCGGATCGCCTCCACGGCCGCCTCGGCGCCGACGATCGGCGCCAGCGCCAGATAAGCCGCGTGGGGCCAGAGCGAGGGCAGCATGAGGGCGCGGTCGTGGACGACGTGGCGATGGGCGATGCTCCAGACCGAGCCGACGATCGCCTCGGCGACCAGCGCGCTCGGCTTGGCGCCCTGCGGCGCCTGGCGCGCGAGGAGCGCCGCGAAGGAGCGCATCAGCTCGGCTCGGCGCTGGGTTCCAGAGGGACCGGCCGCGTAGACCGCGACGAAGGCGGCGCGGGCGAATGTCGGGTCTTCGGCGATCTGGCAGAGCAGGGCGCGGACCGAGCGGCAGAGCGCCCGCGGCCAGTCCGGCGCGCCTTCGCTCTCGCGCAGGGCGCGCGCCACGGCCTCGACGCTCATCAGTTCGAGCGAGGCGAAGAAGCAGTCGTTCACGGTCGGGAAATGCGCCGCGAAGGCGTCGGCGTGGACTTCGGCGCGGTGGGTGATCTGGCCGGGGGTGAGGCCCGGCAGCCCGCCGCCGGCGGCCAGCCCGGCGACCGCGCGAAGGAGCCTCGTCCGCTCGTCGTCCTTGGGGCGGGACCGACTGGCGCGGGCCGGGGCCGGCACGGGTGCCCGCCGTGGCAGCGCCTCGACCGCCGGGTCGCGGTAGGTGAGCATCCATTCGAAAAGCTCCTGCCCGGAGCCCTTGATCGCTGTCGGGCGGCCGCGCAGGAGGCGGCTGCGGGTGACGAACCAGATGCCGCCGACCAGGCTGAGCAGCAGCGACTGGGGCATAGCCACCTCCTCGGGCGCCTGGGCAAAGCTCTGGGAGACCATCCGGGCGAAGACCGCTTCGGCGTGCTCGACCCGTTCGCGAGCCGCAGGCCCCGCGGCCAACACGTCGAGCAGCGCGAGGCGGGTCGGCTTCGGTCGCTCGATGATCTCCGCGGTGAAGGCTTCGAAGGCGCGGCAGAGCCCGGCGCTCCAGTCGCGCTCGGTTACGTCGCCGGCCCGGTAGGCCGCCTGAATCCGCCCCATCCCCTCATACACCACCTGGTCGTAAGTGGCGAGGAAGTAGGCCTCCTTGCTCGGGAAGTGCTCATAGATCGTCCTCGCGCTGACCCCGGCGAGCGTCCGCAGGCGGCGGGTCGTGATCCCGGTGTAGCCGTACTCGGCGACCCCCTCGATCATCGCCCCGTGCAGGCGCGCCCGCTGGTCGGCGCGCACCGCCTCGCGATCGGCGCCCGGCCGTGCCTTGAGCTGCGGATAGAGCGGCTCCCGACGACCGGCCGGCGCCGCTTTGTCCTGCCTATCCGCACGTTTATTCGGCGCGGCGGTTCCCTGCCCCGCGCCCCGCGACGTTGGCTTGTTCAAGTTCCCCTCTCCCTGGTCCCGGGCACCCATGCCCTCGACGTCGGCCCGATCATACTTCGTTCTTTCTGTAAGTGTGACGAATCTGTGACAGGCAGCGTGGAGGCATGCCGCGCGCCAAATACGAGGAGCCCCCGGCCGCGCTCGTCTGCCTGGGCCAGGCGTTGCGCGAGCTGCGCGAAGCCAAGGGGCTGAAACAGATCGAGGTCGCCACCGCCGCGGGGATCACCGAGAGCCAGGTCTCCGACATCGAGCGAAGCAAGAACAACCCCGGCTGGCTGCTGGTCATGCAACTGCTCGGAGATGGCCTGGGGCTGAGTCTCGCTGACCTCGCCGCGGCATACGAGCGTGCGGTCGAGAAGGCCCCGGGCGAGGGAGGCGCATAGCCCCGAAGGCGCTTGGAGGACGCCGATCATCCGTGCGTTCTGCGGCATGCAGCTAATCCCTGATTCCCTGTTCATCCCACTCCCGTTCCCAACGGGCACCTACAACCGTAACGCCTCGCAGCCGCCCTTGCTTGTGCTCGGTCCCTGAGCGGCGAGACCGACGGTGCGCCCCCACGGCTCCAACTGGGTGACGCCCGCCGACTCGGCCTGTGAATTGCCTTGAGTTTCAGCCCTCTCCCGGCCTGCCCTAAGCGAGTCGATCCTTGGCTTAGAATGGGCGACCGCGCCGGCGTAGCTCAGTTGGTAGAGCACTTCATTCGTAATGAAGGGGTCATCGGTTCAAGTCCGATCGTCGGCTCTCCCCCGCCCTTCATGAATGACCCGTCGGCTCCCCTGCTCCGCAACGGCCACCTCGACGATGTCGAGGCGGCGCTCGACCTGTGGCGCCGGGCGGAGGCCTCGCCGTCGAGCACCGAATCGGTCGAGGATCTGCGCGGGCTGCTGGAGCGCGACCCGGAGGCGCTGATCGTCGCCGAGGCGGGCGGGGTGATCGTCGGCACGCTGATCGTCGGCTGGGACGGCTGGCGCGCGACCTTCTACCGGCTCGCCGTCGACCCCGCCCACCGGCGCAACGGGCTCGCCACCGCCCTGGTGCGGGCCGGCGAGGAGCGCCTGGGAGCGCTCGGCGCCCACCGGCTCAACGCGATCGCCGAATCCCACAAGGAGGGCGCGATGGCCTTCTGGGCCTCGGTCGGGTACGAGCTCCAGACCAGCCGCAGCCGCTTCGTCAAGAACCTGCCATAGGGCGCCGCGCCGGCGCTCAGACCTGGCAGCGCCCGCACCACCAGGTGGTGCGGTTGGCGTCGCCCTGTCCGCGATGGCGGACGGTGCCGCGGCAGCGGGAGCAGGGACCGCGGTGCTTGTAGACGTGGAAGCGGTGGCGGTCGCCGAGCTCGACCGCGGCGAGCATCTGCTCGCGGGCGGCCTGGAGGACCGCGCGGAGGTCGTCGTCGCTCACCTCGACGAGCTTGTGCCAGGGGTCGATGCGGGCGGCCCAGCACGCCTCGCTCTTGAAGATGTTGCCGATGCCGGCGGTGAGGTGCTGGTCGAGGAGCGCGTCGCCGAGGGTGCGGGACTGGCCGGCAGCGCGAAACCTGGCGAGGATCCGGTCGAGGTCGAGATCCTCGGCGAGGATGTCGGGGCCGAGGCGGGCGAGCTGGGGGTCGATCGCGACGCGGCTCGCGCGCAGGACCCGGAGGGTCGGGCCGCCGAACTGGACCGCGTCGGCGCGCTCGCCGCCGAGCACCGCCCAGGCCGAGGAGCGCGGCCGATGCCAGCGCGCGCCGCGCTCGTAGACGTGCCAGCCGCCGCTCATCCCCAGGTGGCTGTGGAGGACGAGGTCGCCGAAGTCGAAGGGGAGGTGCTTGCCGTGCGCGTCGACCCCCGCCAGGGTGCGGCCGTCGAGGCGCTCGATCCCGGCGGCCCGGCCGCGCGGGTTGGGCGCGCTGACGGCGACCGCCTGGCCGGCCAGCGCGTCGGCGAGCCGGCGCTTCGCGCGCAGGATCGTGTCGCCCTCGGCCATGTCCCCATGATTACCGGCGGACGCCTCCGGCCCGCCTCGCTCGCGCGGCGCGGCCGGGCCGACTAGGTTTGCGGGATGCGCCGCCGCCGCAAGCCCGACCCGCTCGCCCGCGCCGCCGTGCTCGGGATCGCCGGCGGGCGGATCGCGCTCGGAGCCGGCGCGCTGCTCGCCACGCGGCCCGCGCTGAGGATCCTCGGCTTCGACGCGTCCGACACTTCGGCCCGCGCCCTCACCCGGATCACCGGCGGACGCGACATCGCGCTCGGCCTCCTCACCCTCGCCGTCCGCGACGACCGGGCGCGGCTGTGCGAGACCGCCGCGGTGGCGGCCGCGGTCGACCTTGGCGACGCGATCAGCTTCGGCATCGCCGGCCGTGACCCCGCCGCGGGCCGCGCCTCCGTCCAGGGCATCCTCTCCGGCGGCGCCGCGGCCGTCGTCGGCGCCTGGGCCGTCCGTCGCCTCGGCTGACCGTCTGCATTTACCCCTCGCCGGCGGGGGTAATTGCAGGCGATGACCGTCAGGCCAGGTCCATCTCCAGCTGCGGCTTCGCCCGCAGGCGCTCGATCGCCTCGGCGTAGGCGCCGTGCAAGGTGCTTCGGGCGCCGACGCCGCGGACGCCGTAGGCCTCCTCCATCGCCCGCGCCAGCGTCGTCTTGAAGGTCCGCCCGTGCCAGGCGTGCGCCTCGCGGGCGCGGCCGACGTGCAGGTGGACGAGCTCGTGGAGCAGCGTCTCCAGCACGTCGCCGGGGCGGATCCCTGGGTACGCCGTCACCTGCAGGCGGTGTTCGGCGGGAACCGCGAAGCCGACCCGGTTCGGCCGCGTGCTCGCCCGCCGCACCTTCAGCTCCGGGCGCCTCTTCGTCAGCGGGCCGTCGGCGAAGGCCGGCAGCCCGCGCAGCCGCTCGAGCTCGAGATCGAGCCGGATCCCGGCGACCGTGAAGTAGGCGGGCGGCCGCCTTGCCGGGGCCGTCCGCTTGACCGGCGACGGCGCGCGCTCCGGCGGCTGCCGCTTCCCCGCCGGGGACTCCTTCCCCGCCGGCCGCCGCTTCGTCCGCCTCAGTCGCACCGGCGCTACGCGGTGCCGCCCCCGGCGGTCGGGCCCTCGTCGCTGCCGCCGCCGTCGCCGTTGCCGCCGGCGCGGAAGCCAGTCGGGTTCGGGGTGAAGTCGTGGGACTCGATCACCCGGTCGATCAACCCGTACTCCCGCGCTTCGTCGGGCTTGAAGAATTTGTCGCGTTCCATGTCGAGGGAGATCTTGTCGATCGTCTGGCCCGTGTGCTCGACGTAGATCTGGTTCAGGCGGTCGCGCAGCTCGAGCACCTCGCGGGCGTGGATCTCGATGTCGGAGGCCTGACCTTCGAAGCCGCTCGAGGGCTGGTGGATGAGGATGCGGCTGTTCGGCAGCGCCATCCGCTTGCCTTTCGCCCCACCGGTGAGGATCAGCGACCCTGCCGACATCGCGATCCCGTAACAGATCGTCTGCACGTCGGGCTTGATGAACTGCATCGTGTCGTAGATCGCCAGGCCCGCGTAGGCGGAGCCGCCGGGCGAGTTGATGTAGAGGCTGACGTCCTTGTCGGGATCGTCGGCCTCCAGGTGCAGCAGCTGGGCGATGATCAGGTTGGCCAGATCCTCGGTGACGGGCTCGCCGAGGAAGATGATCCGCTGCGAGAGCAGGCGGCTGTAGATGTCGAAGGAGCGCTCACCGCGAGCGGTCTGCTCGACGACCATCGGGACCAGTGGCATTTCTGTCTCTCTTTCTCGGTGTTCCGCGAAGCTTTGCGTGCTTTTCATGCGCAACCCATCGGTTGCGCGTTCCCCAGCCTAGCACGTGTGCAACCATTCAGTTGCGCATCCGTACTCCAGACGAGAGGAGCAGTCCCATGACCCTACCCAGGAGCGAACGCGGACCGGCCGCGGAGCGGGCCGACGCCGAACGCGTCAGCCGCAGCGTCGAGCTGGACGCGGCCCCCGCCGAGGTCTGGGACGCTCTGACCGAGGAGGCGCTCCTGGCCGAGTGGCTCGCCGACGAAGTCGAGATCGAGGCCGAGCCGGGAGGCGCGATCGTCTGCCGCTATGCCGACGGCGAGGAGCGCCGCGGCGAGGTCGAGCTGGTCGAGGAGGCCGAACGCCTGGCCTGGAGCTGGCGCCGCGAAGGCGGCGGGTCGAGCCGGGTCGAACTGGTCCTGGACGCCGTCGCCGAGCGCACCCGCCTGACCGTGATCGAGACCGCCCCGCTCCGCTCCACCGGCCCGCTGCTCCTCGCCGCGACCTGGGGCGCACCGCTGGCCCGCCTGCGCACCGCCGTCCGCCTCGTCCTCGCCTGAGGCGACGGTGCCGCAGCCTCTCCCCCAACCGAGCGGGCCCGGCGGCGACGCCGCGGCGGGCGCGGTCTTCGCCGCTCTCGCCGACCCGACCCGCCGCCACCTCGTGGCGGCACTCGCCGCGGGCGGCGGCGCGACCGCGACCGGCCTGGCCGCCGAGCTGCCGATCAGCCGCCAGGCGGTCGCCAAGCACCTGGCGACGCTCGGCCGCGCCGGCCTCGTCTCCCAGAGCCGCCGCGGCCGCGAGTCCCTCTTCGAGCTCGACCCCCGCCCCCTCGCCGACGCCGCCGCCTGGCTCACCACCGTCGGCGCGGAGTGGGACACCCGCCTAGCCGGCCTCCAACGCCTCCTCGACCGCTGACCCTCGCCCAGCTGTTCTTTATGGCCCCCACAGCGCCATAAAGAACAGCTGACGCACTGTTGGGCCCGTGTCTGGATGGTTGACTCGAGGAGTACCGGCTGGAGGAGAGACGGAGGCCGGGAAGCTGGCGCCCGGGGAGGGTCCAGGGCGCGCGGGCCGGCGTCCGGGAGGGTCCTGGCCCCACAGGCTGGTGCCCGGAAGGGACGGGGACTCGCAAGCTGTCGCCCGGGAGGGTTCAGGCCCCGCAAGCTGTCGCCCGGGGTAGGGGACGCGCCCCTCTCGCCACGGCCCGGGCAGGCTGTGGCCGTGGCGAGAGGGGCGGGTGTGCGGAAGGTGTGGAGGGTCGTGCGCGGGGGCGTCACGGGGGTGCGTCGGGAGTGGCACGGATCCGTGACGGGAGTCCGACGTCGTCACAGAGATGCCGAGAACTCCACGCTTCCTCCCGTGTTGTGCAACACCGACCT